>Ga0209537_1001010_pt1 | contig 32925 bp, 35 predicted proteins | sample BioPla4DNA1_FD_187698 | JGI IMG/M metagenome (GOLD analysis project Ga0209537, IMG submission 187698) | Biogas fermentation microbial communities from Germany - Plant 4 DNA1 (SPAdes) (version 2) | ecosystem: Engineered > Bioreactor > Anaerobic > Digestate | place: Bielefeld, North...
CAGAAGCCTTCTGTTTTAAGGTAGGCATAACCAGCTTGAACCAGGAATCCATCCATTGGGCGTAGGCAGACAGTTCCATTTTACTGAAGCTGTTGTTATTGAACTTTTTACTCAGGTTATAAGGAGGATCAACAAATAGCAAATCCACAGATTTTCTAGGTATGTACTGGATGGAATCAAAGATATCTGCACAGATTATCCTATTCATCAAGTCAGTGTCTTCATCAATGGGCATATACACCAACTGCTGGCGCAATTCTTCCCGTTCACTGTCCGTCAAGGTAATAGTCCGATTCAGTTTAGCTCGCTGCTTAGTCTGCATTAATAATGCCTCCTAATAATGAATCCTAACAAAGTCGATCAAGTGTATACTTACCCCTAGCGTAAATTTCTTAGGGATGAACCTTTTATATTATAGTACCATAAGGCGTCAGGGGTACGAGGGATGACATAGCCACTGGAGCCATCAGCCTCTCATCCACGCTATTGCTGAAAGCAGCGTTACTATCGCATCTAGTGTTAGTATGGTGAACATCAATCCTACTCCACTAGTAGGGATTGGCTGGCGGGACATACCTGGAATACAATCAGCATTGTAAGCCAAACCGCTTTATAATATAGAATAATCATGGGGAAACTTCATGTTGCCTATGGAGCAGGAAAGGCTTAGCGACAACCGAATTAATAATCTAATACGATAGTTGCGAGGTAGGTTGAAACATGAATCTAAAGTATGGACTAGAAGATCACCCTAGTTTTGCGGAAAACCTTATCTATGGCCTGCAGTGGTTAGCAGTTACTATTCCCTCCGTAATCATACTGGGCAAAATCCTGGGAAGTTTGGAAGGGACCAGCTCAGCAGAAGTGCTCTACATGCAAAAGGTGTTCGCGGTGATGGCGGTCAGCCTTTTGCTGCAGGTTTATTGGGGGCATAGGCTGCCTTTGGTCATAGGCCCAGCTACCGTTCTGCTCATTGGCATATTGGCTTCCCAAGGCAGTTCTTCGGCGGCCATCTATACCAGTATTCTGATTTGCGGAATCCTGTTAAGCCTTCTGGCTATCAGCGGCTTATTTGCTTATCTGCGTAAGCTTTTTACCCCCCGAGTAGTGGCAGTTATCCTGCTGTTAATAGCTTTCACAATCATGCCCACCATCCTGAATCTTATCAGCAGCGGATCAGCCACTTTTTCACCTGCGCATAGCTTAAGCTTTGCCCTGGTCTTTGTGTTGCTGCTGTTCGTCGCTCAACGATTTCTGACTGGTTTATGGAAGTCCACCTTGATATTGTGGGCTATGATATTTGGCAGTGGGGCTTATGCCCTGGTAAATCCTGTTTGGCTACAGGGAGCCAATACTGGTGGTCTTCCTGTATTAGGAGGTTTTTTCGCTCAATTAACTTCCACCCTTGTTATAGATCCGGGACTCATTATTGCTTTTATACTCTGTTTCCTGGCGCTTTCTATAAATGATCTGGGCTCCATCCAGGCGGTGGGAACGGTATTACAGGCTGACAAAATGCCGGAGCGCATTACCCGCGGTATTTCCTTTACCGGTGTGAGCAATATCATGGCAGGCTTCATGGGGGTTATCGGTCCGGTGAACTATTCCTTTAGCCCAGGGGTGATCGCCTCCACCGGCTGTGCCGCTCGTTCCACCCTGGTACCGGCGGGTGTGCTCATGCTGCTGTTGGCCTTTTTACCGCGCACCCTTTATTACCTTTCCTTCATTCCCGAAGTAGTGATCGGCTGCATCCTTTTATTCATCATGTGCACCCAGGTCGCAGCAGGTCTTAGCAGCGCTTTTGCTGCTAAGGAAGAACCGGTTTTTGACCATGCTCTCCTGATAGCTATGCCCATATTGACCGGCATCCTGGTGGCTTTCCTGCCAGCTGATGTGGTATCCGCCTTCCCTTCTCACCTGCGCCCTATACTGGGCAATGGTTTTGTGATGGGAGTGTTGGTATCCCTTTTACTAGAACACGTTATCTTTCGTACCAGAGCCCCTATTAAATGATCAAGGCTTTAGTTATGAGACCTGTTGAGGTTGACAAAAAACCTGCTCATATCTAGAGATGTCGGAGTCAAGCGAGGTGAACAACATCAAACGATTGACCAAATTATCATCTTCCGGTGACTATTATGTGCTAGATAGCAATATGGTGTTCTGTGTGAATGACGAGTATAGAGGAGAGGCTGTGGAAAAGCTGGCCAAATTCGAAAATCTGTACCAGTATCTAATGGAAATGCAAAAGAATATCCCCGCAGAAATGGATAAACTGCGGGAACAAAATAAGACCAAATCATATAGATTCAAAGAGCTGATGGCTCAAAAACTCCTGCATGAAAACATGTTAAATCTCCTCAGCCTATATGGACTGGGTTAGGCAAAAAACACAGTTTAACTACATCAAGAGAAGGCTTGCTGCCATTACCATCATGCCTACAATGATACCATAAACTGAATGATGGGCTGCTCCATACTCTCTGGCAGCGGGCAGCAGCTCATCTAAGGAGATAAACACCATTATCCCTGCTACGGAGGCAAACACCAAAGCAAACAAACCTTCACTTATAAAAGGCAATAAAATCAGGTAACCGATTAAGGCCCCCAGGGGTTCTGATAACCCTGATAAAAAGGAATACTTAAAAGCTTTTCCACTATTTCCGGTAGCGTAATAGACGGGAACAGCCACGGCAATTCCTTCTGGTATATTATGGATAGCTATAGCTATGGCGATTATTATCCCTACCGATGGATCATGCAATACTGAGATGAAAGCAGCTATTCCTTCCGGGAAATTATGAATGGCTATGGCTACGGCGGCCATCATCCCTAGACGCAACAGCCGCGTGTTGCCTGTATTGACGTTATTCTCCGATATGGTTTCTAAGGCGCGCGGTTCATGGGGGTTTTCATAAGAAGGAACCAGCATATCAATTACGGCAATAAGCATCATACCGGCGAAAAAAGCACCAGTGGCTGCCCACATTCCCCAACTGCCCCACACATTAACAGCTGCCAGCCTAGCTTCGGCAAAAATCTCCACCATGGAAATATATATCATGACCCCTGCTGAAAACCCCAAGATAAAAGATAAAAAAGAGGTATTTCTCCGTTTGGCAAACAGAGCAATAAGACCTCCTATGCCGGTAGACAATCCTGCCAGCATAGTCAAAGCAAAGGCTAATCCAACATTTTCCAACGCCATATTATTACCTTTCATTTGATAAAATTTGTCTGGTCAAACTAAACTCTATTATGGCAAAAAAACATACTCAAGGGAATAGGTATGGTTTTGTAAAAACCTTGTACTCCGCAGCTAAGAGGAATGAAGGCTGGACAGATACTTGTAAATTTTATTACCTGTAACAAACCCAGCGATGATGTTACAATGTTTAATATTGCGATGGTGCCAAAACGTACAGTTCGTCAGCAATTCACTCATCACTAATTGCAGCAAGGGAGGAAACACCACAGGTGATAATTCTGGTTAGACTTATATATCCAAAACGGTGAGAAAAGATTACAATAAGCCTAACAGACCCAATTGGGGATCCAGGAGGTAGAATCATGTCCAAGGCCAAAACCAATCTAATTATTGACGGCTTTATGTTTCTGGTAATGATGGCGCTGGTGGGTACAGGATATGTGCGTAAATATGTCCTGTTAAGCGGGTCGGCTTCCCGACAGCTTTATGGCACTAAGGTACATATGTATCTATGGGGGATTGATCGGGATGGTTGGGCGACCATTCATCTATACTTAGGTTATTTAATGCTGCTATTATTATTGGTACATATCATACTTCACTGGAAACAGGTTACAGCAATCTTTAAGAAACTAGTACCTCATCCAAAATGGAGAACGGTGATCATTGTTCTTTTCGTAATCCTAAGCCTCTTTTTAGTCCTGTTCCCTTTTATAACAACTCCAACCTATTGGATAAACATCAGATCAGGTACCCATTTTTAATTTAGGATATATCAATTCCCACCATTTTCATTAAGTAGCGGGCATTCGATGTGTTGCAGCGGCCGGGGCGCAGTTTATAATCAAACTCAATACCGCCTTTCACATACTGCTCCTGAAAATGATAGTTTTTGAAGGTAGCCCCTAGCTCTTTCTCCAGATCACACAGTTCAAAATCGTGGGTGGATATCAGGCCTATGGCACCATTTTGGCTTAGCTGTCTCAAGACAACCTGAGCACCGGTAATCCGGTCCAGGGAATTAGTCCCTCTGAATATCTCATCTATTAAATAAATCATGGGTTCGCCCCGGCAGGAATGCTCCAGGATCATGTTTATCCGTTTCAACTCTGCATAGAAAGTAGAAACTCCTTCGATGAGATCATCTTGTATTTCCATGGATGTATAAATATCCATAAGAGAGCAGGTAAACCTCTCAGCACATACCGGGGCTCCAGCATAAGCCAGTACCAGGTTGATGCCAATGGAGCGCAGCCAGGTGCTTTTTCCTGACATATTGGAACCGGTTACAATGCAGGAGTAATTATCTATATCTATATCGTTATGAACGCATTTTTCCGGATGCAGCAGGGGATGCCCCAAGCCACGAGCGGTTATTCTCTGACCCTGATCTTGGATTTCAGGGTAAGCCCAATCCGGATGAATATGAGCAATGACCGCCAGACTGCACAAGGCCTCCATAGTTCCGATGATGTCCAGCCATCTCCCTACCCTATTACCGTAGCGGGATTTCCAAGCCGCCAGTCTAACAAAGCATTGCATATCCCACAAAAGGCCTACGTTAATAATTAAATAAAACATTGAGCGGTTCATATCTATGGATCCGGATATTCTTTCTAATTGCTGCATAGCCTTCGAAGCCGATTCACTTTTCTCAAAAAGTTCCGCTTGCAGGGAGGACAGGTAAGTGGTTTCCCAGGGCTCCTGTTCAATTAGTTCCAGCATATTCCTATAGGACTGCAGGCTTTTCTGGAAGGAATAAACCCTATGCAGAGGTGCCCCCACTGATTTATAGGTAAATAGTACAATGAGCCCCTGTAGCAATAAAAGGATCACTGGAATTTGCATGGATATTACTTGCCCAAAGTACAGTGCCCAAGAGGCAGCAGTTAATATAGGCAGCCAGCGGATGACTTTTATAAGCTTACCTAAATTCGGTCTTTCCCCAGCATAAGCTACCAACTTCTCTGGGTTGCGGCCTGCTTCGGGAGTTATTAAGCCCCGGCATTCCAAGCCCTGGCAAAAATCCAGCCGGCCCGCCAATTCTTTAACAGCTCTTTGGCGGGCTAAAATGGCATCAATGTCCCGGGGAGGATGGGCTAAGAGCTGCTGGAGCTGCTGGCGACCTAAATAAGTCTGAGCTATAGATAACCACTGGAAAAGCGACTTCGGTCCGAAAATGTTCAAGTCATTGCTATAGGGGTGATCAAAATCAGCGAACTCCAGGCCTTGATCAGTAAACTGGACCCAGTCTCCGTTGAGGCGGTCCAAATAGTCTTGGTTAATCTTCGCCATCCTTCCAGCCGTATTCAGGCGGTCCTCCACCTGGCGGTGCTTGTATATCAGATAGATAAAGACCAGCAAAAAAGGTAGGCCTGTATAAACCGCCTGCCGAATGGTACCTGTATAACCTGCCATAGCTGCCGCAGCGATTCCGGCTATAACCACCACCAGCCGCAGATTGCTGATTAAATCAAAACTGCGCTTCTGGCGCCTTTCCAACTGTTTGTATCGTTCAAGTCTTTGCGATAATAGTCGTTGAGCTGACATATGCTCTCCTCAGGTGTGATAGCAGTCTCCCGTAAAAAAACAGAGTCACGTTATCCCCATATAGCAAAGTAACCGATAACCAATAACCCTAAGCCGATGCGATACCAGCCAAATGCCTTAAAGTCATTGTTTTTAATATATCCCAACAGGAATTTGATAGCCAATATAGACACTATAAAAGCTACTACCATGCCGGTTAACAAAATGGCTATTTCCAGGTTGGTAAAACTAAAGCCGAACTTAGCCAGCTTTAAGGCACTAGCTCCAAACATGACCGGAATGGATAGAAAGAAAGAGTATTCGGCAGCTAGAGTGCGGGAGGACCCCAGTATAATGGCACCCAGGATAGTGGCCCCGGAACGAGACGTTCCCGGAATCAATGATAGGACTTGGAACACACCGATTAAAAAAGCAGTTTTATAGGTTAAATCCTTTATGTCATTGATACGGCTGGGACGACCCTGGTTGCGGTTTTCTATTACGATAAACAGGACTCCATACAAAATAAGCATAACGGCAACCGTTTGATAATTATAGAAATTATCATTCAGCCAGTCGTCAAACAAAAGTCCTAGTACTGCCGCCGGGAGCACACCCACGATTACTTTATACCAAATGGCCATGGTCTCTTGCTTCTCCGTCGCTGACTTCTGCGGCGAAAAAGGGTTAAGTTTATGAAAATATAGGATGACCACCGCCATGATAGCGCCTAATTGTATAACTACAAAAAACATTTCCTTAAAAAGTGGAGATGCGTTCAATTGTATAAATTGCTCAACCAAAATCATATGACCGGTGCTGCTGATAGGCAGCCATTCCGTAATACCTTCTACGATGCCCAGAACAATTGCTTTTAAGAGTTCTGTAACTAGCACTGAGTTTATTCCTCCACATACTTATTCCTTGCCGGAACTCCAGCCATGGGGCTATTGTTCATAACAGCAGTAGTATATCATATTATCCTCCGGCCAGGAAAACAACAGCCTAAGACGGGATGAAAAATTATCTACGGTAGGTGCGGCTTTTACGGGTTTTGTTGAGGTCGATTACCGCCAGGGTGCCTTTAGGCTTCAGGGAGCGGGTGTATCCTTCTATACTTATATCAGCACCGGAAACAGCATGGGTCAAGACACTGCGGGATCCTACAGCTATACTTCGCCTGGAAGAGGTCGAGCCCAGAGTTCCGGTGGGCAGGCTGCGGAAATAACCTGAAAATGGGTAAGTCTTTCCCCCTTCTTCCTGATAATCCCTGTAACCTGGAGGATAGGGGTGATCGGGCAGGTGCTTGCCAGTAGTTATAGCCAGGTACTGACCCTCACCAGGTAAATAGGTGTACCAGGAATAGGTATTAGCACAGCTGTCACTGCCAAACATAAACTGTTCACGGTCGATGCCCTCCAGCACCACCAGAGCCACTCTTTCTTTGCGTAAGCGTTTTTTTATGGCAGGTGCTATATCCACAATACTTTTGATTGGATCAGGAGCAAATATAGGGATCGCATTATCACGAGCATTAACTCGATACAAAGGTTTCTTGCTGGAATCAGGAGTGCAAAAGGCAAAGCCACGAGCAGCCACCAATAGATAATCAGGAATTCTTCCTTCAAAACTACTGCCCGGTTTCCATACCTGAGAAAGGCGATTCTGAGGAAGAATCATCTGGATTGCTTCCAATTGGTTCAAATAATACAAATCACGATCCGAAGGGTGGTACAGCCCGGCATAAATCGGACCCATGCGGCTAGCTGTTACCAGGCCATCCAGTTCAGTTAGATCAACCTCTCCTTCCAGAGGCATAGTACCACCAGTGCCTAAGATAAACGGCGTCATACCTGTTTGGCTGATAAACCTCTCCACTGCCGTAAACAGGTGCTGAAGAAAGAAATCTCTATCGAATCGCCCATGGCGTGTAAACAATGATATCAAATAATAGCTGGCATAGCTTAAAAATACGAATTTAGGCTGGTACACTCTTTCCAGTTCCAAAGCTACATCAGTAACCCAATCAATACTCTCAGGGTTTAAGTCTCCTGGATAAGGATAATTGTATAACAGCTTGTTGATCCACTCCATCAAAGGATGATTCGATTTATTAGTCTGTGGCTCACCGCTCTTCAAATTATAGATTTGAGTTTGTTTAGAGGAACAAACCATACCAACCTTCACTAATCTCTCCCCCATAAAAAAGAAAAAGTGACGCCATCTGGAATAAACAAACGACATCACTTCACCAAAACCTAGATAGTGGTGTGACCTAAGGCTCCTTTCCAGACGGGAGGCATATTAGTTTCCCAATATACCCTAACGGGTCATTTCCATAGCCGGGCCGTAGGAAATATGACCTCGGAACCAATTATTTAAGTTTTTTCACCAATCATGAGCAATATTTCACAATTATTCTATTCCCAGTATAGCAGCCACACCAGCTTAGTCAAGTTTTACCATTATCAAACTAACCCGTCCGGCGAGCTATCCCCGCATAGATTAAAATAGGAAGCAGGAAAGCCAGCAGTACCACTACTATGAACCAGGCGCCTAGCCCGGTACTGTTGCCTAAAGCCACCTGGATCATCTGCCACTGCAGATAGGCGAACAGCCAGACTACCTGGGCTTTTAGCAAAGAAATATACACAACAGCTAACTGGTATTGGCGGAAAGCATTATTTTCATTTATCTGCACCGGATAATTAAAGGTATGCGGGAAGCGTCGAATAATAGTTAGCATAATATACATTAAAAAATTAACTCCCAGCAGGATATACAGTGAACTAGGGTCACCCCAGGCATCTGCTTCTCCGGTGAAGCCGAAATGTTTGGGTATTTCATCAGGAAGATCCGGCCAGAACTTGATTAAAACATAGGCGGCTCCCAGCAAACCTAGCAGGGAAATTAACTCCAGAATAAACTCCATGGGTGTAATAGGTATTTTTATACGCGGACGTGCCTGATTAAGCGGCTTGGAACGGTGACTATTGTTTTTGGTCACACAAAGCCCTCCTTTGATAAGACAAAACTTGTCATGGAATACTGTTTCCAGCCAATAATGAATTGCAATCTTTTTCTATATGCTATAAAATTACCATACCATATATAGGAGGTGAAACCCTTGGAGTTAGAACCCAAGACCATTGCTGAGTCCGCTACCAGTCTTAGCCAGATTATTTTACCTGGACAGACTAATCCCGCTGGTACAGCTCATGGTGGCGAACTATTAAAGATGATGGATAACTGTGCCGGAGCTTGCGCCACCAAACACTCTCGTTCCATTGTGGTTACCGCTGGAATAGATAATATAAGTTTTCATCATCCTGTATTCATGGGTAATCTGGTCACCTGTTCTGCCAATCTCACCTATGTTTCTAATTCATCCATGGAAATCGCGGTAAGCTTATATGCCGAGGACCTTTTGCAGGGGACCAAGGAGTGCTGTTTGACAGCCTTTTTTACATTTGTAGCCCTAGATGAAAATATGCGCCCTAAAAGAATTCCCCAACTCCTTTTACAAAACGATGTAGAAAAGGCCGAATTTGAGTTAGGTAAGCAGCGAGTAGCAGAAAGGAAAGCCAATCCTCAGGTTTGCTGGCTTCCCCTATATTAATTAATCATTTAGCTTAATTTAAACTTGAAGCTCCGTTAATACGGAGCTATTTTCATGGACGAGCTTCAGCCAATATACGCAGATTGTCAAATAACTCGGCTACGGTTATTGCTCCTACCCCACCAGGAACGGCACTGGCGATACTAGCTTTTTCTTTGGCAGCTTCATCAACATCTCCGACCATTTTCCCTTTTTCGTCGAAGTTTATTCCCGCGTCAATTATCACCACTCCTTCTTTAACCATGTCGGCAGTAATATAATTCTGGCGACCAATTGCAGTAATAAGGATGTCCGCACCGCGGGTCTCTGCTGCCAAATCTGCGGTTTTTGTATGACATACAGTTACTGTACCATTCTCGGCTGTCATCATAACTGCCAATGGGCTACCCACTATGGTACTGCGCCCCACAATAGTAACCTTGCGTCCTTCAATAGGAATATTATGGTCTTTTAGCATGCGCACAGTAGCTTTGGGTGTTGAAGGTTTAACTCCTTCCTCCCGGCTGATGAGTTTACCCAAATTGAAGTTATGAATACCCTCCACATCTTTACTATGGTGAATCAAATTTACCAGGGAGCTAGCATGCAGGTGATCGGGCAGGGGAGTTTGTATCATGATACCTGTTATATCAGGATCGGCATTGAGTTCCTGAATAAGCTTTTCCACCTGGGATTGCTCCACTGATGCTGCTAGATTGTGTACATCCACTGCCACTCCTACTTCGTCAGCAAAACGGCGAATGCTGTTTACATAAACCTGGGATGGTTGATCATCACCAACCTTTACAACCGCCATTTTCATAGGGGTATTTAAAGCACTCTGCCGTATTTGCTCTTTAAGCTTTTCCCTAATCTCCTTACCATAGATGAGCATTGCCCTTATCCTCTCCTATCATTTTTGTTTTGAGTATTTCAATCCTTCCGTTAGAGCTTTTTCCCTAAAAGGCATTTTTTATGTGATTAATTATGGGCCGAGCTCCCTCTAAGCGCACCGTAATCACATCAAATTGAATTTCCTTAAAGGGCTCATTCCTCTGTTGCAGATAGTGTAGAGCCGTTTTTCGAAGACGCTGTTGCTTAATCCGGGTAATCGACTCCTCAGCACTACCATAACGTTCACTTCTTCTAGTCTTTACTTCCACAAATATGATAACCCGTTGATACTCGCAAATAATATCTATCTCCCCATAGCGGCTATGATAATTGCGCCTTAAAATACGATATCCTTGCTGTTGCAGATAGCGAGCGGCTATTTCTTCTCCCTGGTTACCGATTTTTTTACGCATTTATTAACCCTCATCCAGGATGTATCTTTGGTTCATCCGGTATATGAAAGCCAGTATCTCCGCTACAATCGGGTAAATCTCCGGAGGAATCTCCTGATAGATATCCAATGCCATCAGGTATTCGACCAGCTCCTGGTCTTCGTGAATAGGTATATTATGTTCCCGGGCCAGCTTACGAATATTTTCGGCAATCAGGCCACTGCCTTTGGCCATTACCCGGGGAGCATCATCCAGTTGGGGATCATAGCGCAGGGCTACTGCTCGCTCTGGACCTTTCTTGTCCTGGGTCATTATTTCCACCTCATATAATGATATCAATACTTATAGGTCGGGTTTTAAGGGCAGCTGGCATCTGTAAATCAGGGCGAAGGGATTCTATTTCTGTGCGTTCATCCACTACCTTAATCCCCAGATTATTGACACGGTATCCCATCTGTTCCAGACTGCCGCTTAATTCTTCCCAATTCTTGAGGAAAAAATCCCGTACGAAATCCTTTTCTACCACCGCTCGGATATCTAAAGTCCCCGCTCGCCTCCATAAGACATGAAATAACACTATACCCATATGGGGAGTATCCAGAGAAACCGCTATTTGCAAGGAATTATCTTCCCGGCTCATTTGACGGCCTTCTCGATTTAACCGCAGTTCACACATGGTATAATGATCCTGTTCCAGTTTCAAAGGAAAGGCTAAATATATGCCGGGGAAAGTTGTTTCTGCGGAAAAACGACCCACTGTATTTAGAATCTGCTGCCCGCTTATTTCATGTTCCAGAGTTCTTATTATAGCCTGCATATCCCGCAGGACTTGATTATCCGATGAGCCTGCATTCTTCAATATGTTCTCCATTAAGACCCAACCCTGCATCAGATCAGGATGTGATTGCAGCAATTGTTGCAGTTGGCCCTGTATTGGCAAAGCAGTTGTATCTCCTTTAATCACAGTCCTCTCCAGCAATAGTTGGATTTGCGACCACAATTTCAGTATGGATCCGAAATCGCCGGACTGAGGCCAAGTAAGATTAGGCGAAATGGCCGTCCCTTTCATAGACGGCTGGTGTTCCAAGGAAGCGTTTTGGCTACCAGCATCTGCTGAAGCTAGAAGCAGATTCTGTTTTGTGCTTATGGTTTCAGATATCGTTCCCATAGGCTGCATCTGATTGGCTACAGGTGTGCCAACTCCACCCTTATTAGCTCCTGGCAGCGCAGATGATGGAGTTGCAGCTGACGGGGTGGAGGTTAATTCCACGTCGGCATTGATGTTGGTTGGCTGCACCGTTGGCTGACTTCCTGCTATGTATCGAGTTACATCTGACCCCGCACTTGTCAAAGGAACCGCCGATCCCCTGGTTGGCATTGACTTCCCCAACATACGGCTCAGCTGTTGATAAATTTGAGCGAAATCGTTATCAGCCTTCAAAAAACTCATCAGTCTTTCTAACAGAGCTTGATTCAAGGGCAGATTATATTTCACCGCCAAGGCCGCGGTTTTCGCACTCTCAACCGTATTAACCCCCAAATGCTGCAGTACCTGAACAGCTTGCCCCATAGTAGTTCGATTAACTGGAAGCTGGTGTTCCAACAGTAAACTTGCCAATCTGATATTGCTTTCATTAGGAGTAATGCCCAATTCCCGGAGCCGGCTGGCCAAATTGGCTTGTTCTACGCGGTCTAGGGCTTCTGGAGTTAAAATTCTTAATATAATACGACCCGGTTGCACCTCTTCTACCAGCAGATGGAGATTTTGTCCTAAGGACACCTTTGCCTCAGCTATAGCTTCTATCAAGTGGCCTTGTATAAGCACCCTAACAGTTCCGTTAGCATCTATATCCTTCACTAGACCACGGAGAATATCACCTTCAGTTAGAACCAAAGTATGCTGAGCAGCAGGATTATTGAGGTTTAAAAATACTCTATTCAAAGAGACCAGGTTGTTCTCCATAGGTTCCTCCTTTGAGCAGCGATTTGACTGGTTCAAAGCTCACCCGATGGATAGGACAGGGTCCTTTCTGCATTAACAGTTCTATATGCTCTCTGGTGGCATAGCCCTTGTGCCGCGCAAATCCGTAGCCAGGATATAAGTCGTCAAAAGCCTCCATGGCATTATCCCGTTCCACCTTGGCTAGAATCGACGCTGCGGCAATCGACACGCTTAATAGATCTCCTTTAATAATAGATTGCTGTCTAATATGTATATCGGGTAATTTGACAGCATCAATGAGGAGATAATCGGGATGTGGATTTAAGCTTTTTACCGCCATATTCATAGCTTGAATAGTAGCTTGGTATATATTTATGGTATCAAGATAGGGAGGATAAACTGCAGCTACTGCCCAGGATATGGCCTGCTTTTTTATTTCCTCAGCCAATTCACGCCGCAAAGCGGGAGCAATCTTTTTAGAATCGTTAATTCCGGCCAAATCAAAAGTATCAGGCAGAATTACTGCTCCGGCCACTACCGGTCCTGCCAGGGGGCCTCTTCCTGCTTCGTCTATACCTGCTATCCGCCTAAATCCCTGGAATACTGCTTGCCTTTCGAAAAACATCATATTTTCAATGCGCTGGAATTCTTCCGGTGTCAAACCCGGTTGGTATTTACCCACTTACAACTCATCTTCCCTTAGTATTTGTTCAGCTGTTCTCAGTCCCTGTTCCACTGCCGTTCGAATGTCCCCAATCTGCTGCGCATCACCGGCTAAATACACTCGAGGACGAAGCCGGCGCAGTTGTTCATAAAGATCGCGGTCCGGCTGATACCCTACCGCAAAAACAATAATATCTGGGTCGAGTTTTTCCGTTTGACCCTGGGAATCCACTATCAGTACCTGACCATTTTCGACGGTGATGACCTGATAATTCAGCTTAGTTATTACTCCTGCCTTTTTTAAGCGATTAAGCAGATCACGGCGATTTTTCCTTTCCATACTTACCGCCAGTTGTCCTCGCTGCTCGACTAGAGTAACCTTTTTACCAGCCGAAGCCAAATAGTCAGCAGCCTCGCATCCGGTAAAACCTCCCCCAATCACTACGGCAGTATCCCCTTCTAATGTCTCCGGTTTAGCTAGAAGCTCATTGACCGTATACCCTTTTCCATCCGCCTGATGTTTCCAGGGGGGAGGAATAAAAGGAGCTGAACCACTGGCTACTATAATATAGTCAGGACCATCCGCCTGCAGGTGATGAGGCTCAAATTTTTCACCTAACACGATTTTCACTTTTGACTGTCGCAGACAATGTTCCAGATAATCACGGTATTGCTTTATGCGGTGTTTATGGGGAGGAATAGCCGCCACATTAAGCAGCCCACCCAGTTCATGATTCTGTTCGTAAAGAGTAACCTGGATACCCCACCTATCCAAGGCTAGAGCAGCCTGAATGCCAGCGGGACCGCTGCCTATGACCACCGCGCTTCGACTTCTTCCTTGAGGGTAGGAAAAGACAGGTCGTTCTTTGTCTCTTCCCACATAAGGGTTAACCGTACATCGCAATGACATTCCCTTGAATTTACTGCTAATGCACTGATTGCATACAATGCAGGGGCGAATATCTTGCTCTTTTCCTTGAGCAACCTTGCTTACCCAGTTAGGATCGGCCAACAACGGGCGGCCTATAAAGACAAAGTCCGCCTGCCCCTTTTTTATTACCTGTTCGGCCAAAGCCGGCTGGCGTATCATACCACCACCGATGACCGGAATCTTAACCACTTTTTTGGCTTGCTCAGCTAGATATATTCTCCAACCTTCCCCATAGGAAGCCGGCTCAATGCTATTTAGACCAGAAGGATAAGTTCCACAAGAAATATGTAAAAGATGAATCCCCGCTTCCTCTAACGCCTGGCACACCTGTAAACTCTCTTGAATTTTTAATCCATGGGGCATAAAATCATCCAAATTAAGGCGTACTGATATAAGTGTCTGGGGGCATAGTCGTTTGATCCCCGCTACTATTTCCAACAAGAACCGCATACGGTTGTCCAAACTGCCACCATATTTGTCAGAGCGAAGATTAGTATCGGGAGATAGAAACTGATTGACCAGATAGCCATGAGCGGCATGTATTTCCACACCATCAAAGCCTGATTGGGCAGCCAAAGCCGCTGCTGTTACAAACCGGTCCCTTATTTGCTCCACTTCTGAAGTAGTCAGTTCCCGGGGCATGGAGCGCATTATGGGACAGGGTATAGCACTGGGAGCAACCGGAGCTTGTCCTTGAGTAACTACCTCAGCAGTCTGTCGTCCAGCATGAAAAAGTTGAATGAAGGCTACACTGCCATAATTCTTAATAGCCTCGGCCAATCGGGATAGTCCTTCTATGTATATCGGGCTGTCAATGCGTATTTGCTGCATACCTTCTCGACCTCGGACACCATCTACGCAAGCAGCCTCCACGATCACGGTTCCCACCCCACCCCGGGCTCTGGTTTCATAATGGGAAATCAATTTATCGGTTACTTCCCCACCAATAGAGCCAAAACCGGTAGCCATAGGTGCCATTACTATTCGATTCTTTATCCATCGGTCCCCAATATAAGCCGGAGACAAAAGGTGCTCGTAACGCAAAATATATCGCCTCAATTTTCAAATTTTGGACTTATTATACCATAGTGTTTTCCTAAGTCTGACTTAATTCAGCACTAATCAGCAAAGTAACCTTCTCCCAATCGACTGCGGGTGTCGTTCAACACCCCCTGCAGGGTGGGGATATGGTCTTTGTTCAGATAAGGTTCTTGTCCCTGTTGAATCTTTTCTATTGTTTGTTCTACCGGCACGACCCTAAATTGTTGGCGCCCCCCGTCATAATAAGAATGACTGTAGGTAGGTATATAATCTATCTTTTTCAAAAGGGTTTGTCCGGTAGTTAGGTTTTTGCTGAATTCGATTTGCAAAATAATACCGCTGTTGCGTTCCAGACCGCGCTGGTCGCTGATGAAATTGCCCATGGAATAGATTACGAAACAGTTGCGATCTCCTTCAGGGATAATCTCCATAGTCTGAATAACATGAGGATGACTGCCCAGAATAATATCTGCCCCAGCCTCACAAAACTCGCGGGCTAGAGCCTTTTGCTCCTGGGTAGGCTGGGGACTGTATTCCACACCCCAGTGTAATACCAGAACCAGCACGTCTACTTGGGGCCGCAGCCTACCAATGTCGTCCATGATTTTATCCCGTTCCAGGTAGTTGACCAGGTAAGGCATGTCATTGGGCACAGGTATTCCATTGGTGCTATAGGTATATCCTAAGTAACCAACGCGGATCCCCTTTATGTTTTTTATGAGAAACTGCTGACTGGCCAGGGGATCAGGATATACCCCCACCGTGTCCAAACCGTTTTGATGCAAAATCTCAAGTGTACGCAGAGCTCCCTGATAACCCCGGTCCAAGATGTGATTGTTAGCAGTGACCACCAAATCAAACCCCGCTGACTTAAAAGCAGCGGCTATCTCATCAGGACTATTAAAAAGAGGATAACCCGTGTAACCGCTGGCTGCTCCTGCTATTGGCGCTTCAAAATTAGTAGAAGAATAGTCGGCTGCGGCAACGATAGGCTGAACCTCTCGGAAAAAGGCATCGAAGTTATAGCTGCCGTCGGGCTGCTGGCCCGACCAAATTTGAGTGTTGTGCATCAAACAATCTCCGGCAGCTGCCAGGGTTATGGTTTCTATGATTTCCACTTCAGGCTCCGGGGCAAGAACAGGTTCTGATGCCGGTAAGGGGTCAGGTTGCTGATTGCTTAAAGACATACTGATCCAGCAGGAGCTGATCATACCAACCAAAATTAGGCAGATGCTTATTACCGTCCTTTTCATGTTCTTGTCCACCTTTATGTACGCAATTAAGGAGAACCCCTATATTAGGAGTTCTCCTTTATTTTACCGCTATCGGATTGATTAGTCTGCCAAAATAATCACATAACTATTTTTTACTCAGTTTCATTTCCCAGTTATCTTTGGCGTCCACTGTCATTTCCACTTGATAACCTTGGGATACAGCCAGTTTCGATACATTTTCTTTGGACACTTGGCTGGTTCCCACTACCAGTATTTCTTCAGCACCCTGATCCATAACCTTTTTCGTCCTAATAACCGGCATGGGACAACTCAATCCCGACACATCAACCTTTTCCATCTCTCTACCTCCTATGCTTCACGATAGCTCCAACCTATCCATAACATCACCACAATACCAACCACACATGCTATCTGTCCATAAATAGGTACCCCGGCACCGCTGGCAGCCAGCAAGAAATTGTGACATAAAGCCGCGCCCACAATCATACCCACGACCACTGCTGCTGCATCAGTATCTCCTTCACCGGAAAGAATTAACTGCCTGAGCGGACAGCCTCCCAAAAGGGTAGCAGTTATTCCCACCAGATATAGGCCTAAGAAGTTCCAAATGTGCATGGTGTGGGCGATAGGTTGCTCAGCAAAACCAGGTTTGAAGAAGCCAAAAACCAGGTTAAGAATGAGAGCTCCCAAGAATATGCCAATAAAGCCCAATAATAAATGGTTATCCCGGATCAGTATGAAATCACGAATGCCTCCACTCAAACAAAGGCGAGTGCGCTGAGCCAGCAAACCCACGAGCAGACCAGCTGCCAAGGAGATTCCTATAGGAGCAGCCATGGAACCAGGTCCTTCTTTACTGAAAAACAACGGTCCCCCCGCTTCAGGATTAAACACTGTACCTTTTAACAACAAGAACAGTAAGAACGCGAAAAATAAGGGTAGTAAGAGCCCGCCTACATTGCTGTGACTGTTTTCAGCCCGCCCCAGGTTAAAGCCCCGGCGCAGGAAAAACACCCCACTGGCTACTCCGGCTATGAAACCGAGAAATGCAACCACAGCATTATAGTCGCCCCCAGCCATACGCAAAACGTCGCGTAAAGGGCAACCTAAGAATACCAGGGCTCCGATCATCATAAACACACCCATGAAAAACCGCACCAGAGTGGACGAGCCTCCTCGGGCCTTAAACTCACCGGCAAACATGGAGGTTAGCATAGCCCCCAATATCAGGCCGATAATTTCCGGGCGGACATACTGAACCACTCCGGCCCGATGCAAACCTAAAGCACCCGCAATATCTCTTTCGAAACAGGCTATGCAAAAGCCCATGTTCGCTGGGTTACCCAGTTTGACCAGAATCGCTGCAATAGCTCCGATAGCTAAACCAGCAATCAAAATAAACCACTTGCTTCTGTTCATAATAACCCTACAACCTCCCGTATTAGTATAACTTTTTGTTATACATCGCATTAACTTATGAAATTATTATTCGGGAGTACATTAATAAATTCCTGCCTGATTTCGAGAATAATCATCTAATAAATACCTAATTTTTAATAGAAATGGCGGTGAAACTATTATTAACAAAAAGGAATATATTATATAAAAAAGGGACAGTATTCCTGTCCTCGAAAGTCTGAGTATGTCATTGCGTTGAAAATGCATCGCGGTGACAAAAAAGACGACTATATTGTCATTGCACCCTTCGGGCACTCCTGGTTTACCCTGCCGGGTACCACTAAGGTTGCGAGCCCCGTCAGGGGCATGGCACTCTCTATGTCGATTTACGCATACCACAGCTCAAGCAGGAGTATTAGCCGGGCGAGTGACGTACGACGAGCCGTTGCAACACACGGCGAAACTGAGGGCTGCGAAGGGGAGCGAGAAACAGGAGGTTTCGAGCAGCGAGGACTGAGTGCATGGATGCCGAATTCCGAGCGGTCCGCTTCGCACCGAAGTAAGCCGAAGTGTTGCAGGCGAGGAGTCTTGGAGCGAGCCGGCTAATACTCCTGCTTATGCCGACCAGTCATCTTTTCATCCATCGTAGTCTGCAACACAGGTGACAATTGTGAGCGTGCAGCCTGTGGCATTCACCATACCTACCCAGTATTATAATTGGTCCAGGGTTATCCGCCCCAAATTGCCAGCCCGATAATCACTAATCATTTGGCGGGCTGTTTTCTCTGGATCAGGCTGACCGCCTTTGATAAGGTGCCCTCTTTTAAGTGATATATCCGCCAGCAGCCTCTGGTCATCCCCGGCAATTTCAGCAAGTTTGTAATACTCCATGAACAGCTGAGGGGCCTGCTCACGCAAGACCCTTACCAAGTATAAAGCTACCTCGTAATCTTCATAAGCATTTTCCCCGATTATGTTCAATAGAGCTAGTTTCAGGCCCTGTTCTTCGGTTTCTATCTTGGGCCACAGTAAACCAGGAGTATCCAGTAATTCCATGTCTTCCCGCACTCTAATCCACTGTTTGCCCCGGGTGACACCAGGCCTGGCACCAGTGCGGGCTATTTTTTGCCCGGCTAGACTGTTAAGGAAAGTTGATTTTCCAACGTTAGGCACCCCGGCAACCATGATGCGAGCTGGTCTTATGCGGCGACCCCGGCGCAGCATGTTTTGGCGATGTTCTTCGTAGGCCCCATGGACAGCATCCAGTACCTCCCGGCGCCCTTGACCCTTTAAGGAGTTCATAGCCACTGCCATAAACCCTTCCTGTCTTAAATGCTTTAAGAAGCTGCTGGTAGCCGACGGATCAGCTAGATCATTCTTATTTAATATCATCACCATTTTCTTACGGCGGGCCATTCTTTCTAAATCTGGATTGCGACAAGACAGAGGAGCCCGGGCATCAACCAGCATCAAAACTATATCAACCAGTTTCAGGCTTTCCTCAATATCCCTCCGTGCCCTGACCATATGACCCGGATACCAGTTTATCGTCATAATGTCCCCCTGTAAAAAAAGAGAATACCTTCAGGTATTCTCTCCTCTATGTTGCTAATTTTAATAACGGCCTTTTTCCTTAACCCGGGCCTTTTTACCAACTCGTTCTCGCAAGTAGAAAAGACGGGCTCTACGCACTTTACCCCGGCGGGTAACCTCGATTTTAGCAATCTTGGGAGTATGCAGGGGAAAAGTACGTTCCACAGCAACTCCGTACGATAAACGGCGTACGGTAAAAGTTTTTGACAGTCCGGCACCTCTTATCTTAATAACAGTGCCTTCAAATACCTGGATTCTCTCCCGAGTTCCTTCTACGACTTTTACATGAACCTTAACTGTATCCCCAGGTCCAAATCTGGGAATATCGTTTCTATACTGTTCCTCTTCGATTGTTCTAATAATGTCGTTCAACGTTCTGACCTCCTTCCGCCAGGTGTTCATGCAGCTTACAAGCTTTCAGCGGACCACCTTAGTTACAGAACAAATGTATTATAGCACAGCTCATCAGACATGCTCAAGAAAATCTGTATGCTTATACCAGTTTTCCCCCAACAGCCGATCTACTATTATGGCAACCGCACTGCGTACCGATAAATGGTTGTAGCTGCGGCCTGCTTCAATAGGTTCTAGAATGAGTTGACACCTCTGCAACAAATCCCCATGTATGCCCCATCCGGTACCAAACAATATCAGGTAGGCCTTTTCTTCATTATGGATATCCTGTTTAAGCTGCTTAAAGCTTATGGTTTTCGGTTGTACCTGGGCATCGGTGGCTATCATAACTACCGGCAAGCCGCTTTCCTGAGCTGCCATTTCAATTGCTTCTTGCAGGGTATGCACAAGTTTAAGCAGCTCGAAAGCCTCTTTGCGGTCCGGATTATAGCTGCCGCCATATCCCTCTTTCCAGAATCCGGTTATCTCGCTAATCAGTTGATGCTGGCTCTCGGACGGATGAACTACGAAGAAGCCATCCACATCATAAGTACGAGCAATTCTCGCAATATCATGCAAATCAAGGTTGGTGACTGAAGTGGTGACCACATCCATACGCTTGTTGTACATCGGATAGTGTAGCAAAGCAATATATACGTAGGATCGTCTCACTTTAAGTCAAATCTCCCTTAAATAGGATTTCTTCCAGCAGGGCTCGCTCTTCCTGATCATATTCTCTGTTTAACAGCAAATCAGGTCTTTTTAGTAAAGTGTTAAGCAGGCTCTGCTTTTTTCTCCATAAACGAATGTTTTCGTGATGACCTGATAATAGAACATCCGGCACCTTTTTACCCCGGTACTCCACCGGACGGGTATAGTGAGGATACTCCAACAAGCGTTTGGTAAAGCTCTCCTCCAGAGGTGATTCTTCATCTAATACCCCCGGTAACAGTCTGACTATCGCATCCACCAACACCATAGCCGGAAGCTCGCCACCCGTTAGAATATAATCACCAATGGATATCTCCTCATCTATATCCTCCAGAATACGGGCATCAATTCCTTCATAATGTCCGCACAGTATTACCAGGTGGTTAACCTGCGCCAGTTCAAATACCCGCTTCTGCTCCAGAGGCTTTCCCTGGGGTGACATCATAATCACCCAGGAATCCCCGGTTTTAAGTTCCTGGATAGCGGCGCTTGCCACATCAGCTTTCATAACCATACCGGCCCCGCCGCCATAGGGGTAGTCATCCACCTGACGGTGTTTTCCGGGAGCATAGTCCCTAATATTAACGGTACGTATACTGACCAAATCCCTTTCCTGGGCACGCTTGATTATACTCTCCGAAAAGGGAGAAACAAACATGTCAGGAAATAAGGTTAAGATATCAATAATCATAGTACCTCACCAGGTCAGTTGGGGACGATGCTACCATACCGGTTAAACTGATTCACTCAGATTCAAGTAAGCCAGGTAGCAAGCTGACTTTCATAACACCTTGGTCCAGATCAACACTTTGTATTACACCCTTGATGGCGGGAATCAGGACCTCCCCATATTCAGGAGATTTTACCAGATAAACATCATTGGCTCCTGTTTCCAGAACTTCGGCCAATCGGCCCAGATAGCCGTGCTGGGAATCTATAACTTCTAATCCCCTCAATTGAAAGTGATAATATACACCTTCAGGCAGTGGATAAATGTCTTTCTCATCTACCATGAGCAAGCCACCGCGAAAGTTCAGGGCATCCTCCTTTGATTCCACACCACGTATGGTTACAAGAATTACTTTGTTTCGGGGTATAGCTGATTCCACAGTTACCAGTCGGACCATTCCAGCATGATTCAGATAAACCTGCTGCAAGCCCTGAAAGCGTTCCGGGAAATCGGTTAAAGGGGCAACTTTAAGGGTCCCTTTGTACCCATAGGTTCCGACTATTTTCCCAATGCTGACTAGCTCTTCCGGATTCAAGCTACCCCTCCGTTTCATCAGCGCATAATCTCTACACCCACTCGTTTCCCTTCCTTAGCTGCAGCAGCTTTGGTAAGGGTACGAATAGACTTGGCGATCTTCCCTTGTTTGCCGATGACCTTTCCCATATCATCGGGAGCCACCCGCAGTTCGATGATGATTGAGCCTTCCTGTTCTATTTCGGTAACCTGTACATCATCGGGGTTGTCAACCAGGGATCTGGCGATGAATTCAACCAGTTCCTTCATCATTTCACCCCCTGTTACTAACTACTTGCGGCTTGCAGTGAATTTAGCAATAACGCCCTGTTTCTGTAGAATGGATTTAACCGTATCTGACGGCTTAGCTCCATTTGTTAGCCACTTTAAGGCCTTTTCTTCGTCAATCTTAATGGTGGCCGGGGTGGTGGTCGGATCATAATAACCTATTTCTTCAATAAACCTTCCATCCCTGGGAGAACGAGCATCAGCTACGACAATACGATAAAAAGGTCTCTTTTTAGCACCCATTCTTCTCAGTCTGATTTTGGTTGCCATCGGTTCACCTCCTCCAAAACTTATCAGGTGGAATTCATTTATTCAGTCAAGAATCCTCCATAAGCGAAAAATTCTAAGACTATCTAATTAAAAGGGAAATTTTATGGGCGGCATGCCTCGCCGTCCTTTCTTGCTTCCCAAATCAGCAAACTGCTTCATCAATTTTCGCGACTCTTCAAACTGTTTCAAGAGACGGTTAACGTCTTGAACCCTGGTTCCACTACCACGGGCTATCCTCTTTTTACGACTGCCATTGATAATACTGGGATCCCGTCGTTCACTGGGAGTCATAGATTGGATGATAGCTTCCACCCGGGCCAGTTCCTTTTCGTCTACCTGACCTTTAATATCCTTCATCTGCTTACCCATGCCGGGAATCATCCCCAAAAGGTCTTCTAAGGGGCCCATGGATCGCATCTGCTGCATCTGCTGCAGGAAATCCTCCAAGGTAAATTCCTGTTGGCGTATTTTGCGTTCCATCTCCCGGGCTTTTTCTTGGTCGAAAGTAGCCTGAGCCTTTTCTACCAGACTCAGTATATCCCCCATCCCTAAAATTCTGGAGGCCATGCGATCGGGATGAAATATCTCCAGGGCATCCAGTTTTTCACCCATGCCCACATATTTGATGGGACACCCGGTAACCGCTTTTACAGAAAGAGCTGCTCCGCCTCGGGTATCACCGTCCAACTTGGTCAATATTACCCCCGTAAGTCCCAATTGCTCATGGAAGCTATCGGCAACCGTAACTGCATCCTGCCCTGTCATGGCATCAACTATCAATAATATTTCATCAGGATTAACCTGGTCTTTTATATTGGCCAACTCATCCATTAGTTCTTCATCTATATGAAGACGCCCGGCAGTGTCCAGTATTACTATGTCACGATTGTTGCTGCGGGCGTGTTCCAGGGATGCCCGGGCAATACTAACGGGATTCTGCTGCCCCATAGAAAAAACCGGAGCACCGATCTGTTCTCCTAATACCTGCAACTGTTTGATAGCGGCAGGACGATAGATATCACAGGCTACCAGAAGTGGCCTGCGTCCTTGCTTAATCAAGCTTTTGGCCAGCTTGGCTACCGTTGTAGTTTTTCCTGCTCCTTGTAGTCCAACCGCCATAATAACCGTAGGTGGTTTAGAGGAGAGATTGAGTTTACTCTCTGCTCCTCCCATTAATGCAGTCATTTCATCATGGACTATTTTGACAATCTGCTGCCCCGGGGTAAGGCTTCCTAGTACCTCCTGCCCAACCGCTCGCTCTCTGACCCGGGCTACAAACTCCTTCACTACCTTGAAGTTCACGTCTGCTTCTAAAAGGGCCAGGCGTATTTCGCGCATGGCTACTTTGACATCTTCTTCCGTGATTTTGCCTTTACCACGTAGTTTGCGAAAAATATCTTGCAGCCTGTCTGCTAAACCTTCAAATGCCACCGTACCCCTCCTTTGTCTAAATGGAGTCACTTATATGGCGCAGTATTTCCACTGCCCTGTCGATAGTGTCCTGGTCTATATCAGCGTTGTTTAATAACCTGTATACTTCCTCAATTTGCGCCTGAGTGTCTTGAAACCGTTTTACCAGGTGCAAACGCTGTTCATAATCCTGCAGCAAACGCTCTGACCTTTTTACCAGGTCATATACCGCTTGACGGGTTATATTATACTGGCTGGCTATCTCTGACAATGACCAATCTTGCTCATAGTAGAGGTTTAAGACCTCCTGCTGACGCATCGTCAAAAGGGGGCCATAAAAGTCTTTCAGAAGAATAATCTGGTCAAGTTTGTCAAGCACAGTCCAGCCTCCAAGGTGACAAGGTAAATTACTTTACTTGTTGATTCTAGCTAATCCTGCAGCCTAATGTCAAGCTACCGGATAATATTTATTTCTGGGTTGAAAGCTCTTTCCTGTTATGCCTATTATTGTATAGTGAAATAATTAATGACGATTAGATCTTAAGGAGGACAGATTTTGATTGAGAAAATTGCTCTGCTAACCGATAGTGCTTGTGATTTACCTAAAGAGTTTATCGAACGGTTTTGCATCAAAGTATTGCCTTTATCAGTTATCTATCCGGATAAAATATATCAGGACCGGATAACTATCGAACCTCAGGAAGTCTATGATCGTATGCCTGATGAAATACCTACTACTTCCATGCCCACTCCTCATGAGATAACCAGCATATTGGAAGAGATACGCAACGAAGGCTTTACTCATGTGTTGGCAGTGCATCTGTCCAGCGGGCTATCGGGTACTTATGAGGCAGTACGAATGGTAGCCCAGGAGTTTGAGGACTTGGTCATCAATGTTTTCGACACCCGCACCCTGTCTATTGCTACCGGTTGGATGGTTCTGGAAGCCGCCCGCGATATAGCTTCCGGTCTTAGTTTTCAAAAAATTATGGACAATCTTCATCAAATCCAACCCCGGGTAAAAGTGTATTATGTTTTGGAGACCCTGGAATATTTACGCAGAGGCGGTCGTATCGGCGCAGTGGCTGCTATGCTAGGACAGTTTTTGCATCTCAAACCAATTATTTCGGTTAACCAGGAAGGGAAGTATTTTACTTATGCCAAAGCCCGCGGTCGTCAAAAGTCTATCGAAAAGCTGGCTGAGATCGTTGAAAAGGCGGTACAGCGTGGACCAATAAAATTGGCGGTAATGCATGGAGGTGCTCGGGAAGAGTTTCAACGCCTGCTGGAAAAGCTGCAGCATCTTCCTAATATCAAAGAGCTCATCGCCTCTGATATCAGCCCGGCATTGGGAGTCCACACGGGCCCCGGCTTATTAGGAGTATGTGTAGTAGAACAAACGTAGAAGGTAAAAGGACGAGGGGAATACGTCCCCTCGTCTTCTTCTTATTGCTGGATATTAGAGAAAGATACCTGTTGGAAGGCTAAACTGTCGAGCAGGGAAACCCCTATTTCGTCAGCTAATATTTTCCAGATTGTCTATAATATTAGTCACTCTCTAAAAAAGGAGTGATTTTTTTGCGCTCTGGCAAATGTTTGCTGGTTTCTGGTTTAATGCTTTTTCTACTGATTCAACCCGCTTCAGCCTGTCCTGAACTTATGCCAGTTAAGCCGGTAACTGATGAGCAGTACCCCATCTATATCCACCTGCTCCATTGCTTGGCCGTTTACGAGTCCTTTGTAAGTGAGCGGGATCAGATTGATGACCTGCTTTTGCCCATTCATGGACATAACGTGCAACAAGCCCAGTCCTATCTTCAACAGGGGTTTACCTGTTCCTTTAGCAACAATCTGCTTTTATATCTAACTCGCTGGAATCATGAATATGAACGGCTCCAGCTAATTCCCGGTGAAGGATTCCCTTTATTGGTTACCGCTGATTTCCACGATCTTTATTACCAAGTATTGGATGACGGTTCCATAGTATTCCAAAGGGATTACTATGACTGTTACCGTTCTGGTGATCGCTGGCATTTTCGTCTCACAATAGGTGAATATCCTCAAGGTTGGTTGATTCAATCCCTAACTTTAATGGAATGCCCTTGTGCCCATTGACTACTTGCGAATTATATACTTTCCTGCCACAATTAAGAAGGAATAGTGAGGGTTGGGAAAGGTTGTGATAAAGTGACCCGTTATGAAGTAACTGAAAAAACCCGCTACTCTGATGAGTGGATTTGGTTGTTGCTGTTACTGGTAATTGGCTTTGTGGTATGGCGTTTAGTTTCATCTTTAGCTGCTTTGGGTATAGCAATAGCAGGACTGATCATAGTTATGGGTCTGCGTTCCAAAGGCCAGAAACGGGTGGGTGACTATGTTGAACTGGATGACAAAGCTATTATTTTAGGTCAAAACGGAGAAACCTATTGTATAACCTTTGCTGAAATCAAGAAAGTAAAAACCAGCCGGCTTAGGTCATTGTTGGGAGGACCGTCTTTTATAATCGAAACCAGTACTGGCACTAGACGCTGGGTGCAGCCTGACGATTATGAGAATGGCGAGCAATTGCGAGAGAGGCTTACCCGGCGCTTTGAACAATTGAACTATCTTCCAGTCAGGCAGAGTCATGATTAGTTACCAGAAAAAACTGAACCCGGGACATCCCGGGTTCTTTTGATTAATCCTTAGTAATAGTCATCGTGGTCGTCATCATCCAGAGGACCAACTGCTAGAGCACTTATCATGGGACTGGTGATAGCCACGAAATCTACATCGTCGCTTTCTACGTTGATGAGCTCTACGGTGTAATAGGCACAGCCCGGGCAAGCATCGCATTCGCAGAAATGAAAGGCAAAAGAGTCGCTAGTATCTACAGCTTCATCACTTTCGAAATCTCTTTCAAAGGTCCAGGTGCCCAGAGGAATCCTTTGGCCAAACTGGTAGGATTTGCTCAATTGGAAAGTCAAGCGCAGATCATCACCATCGTTTTCCCGGAAAGTGATAATACTGGAGAATTCAATTTTTACGTTGGCTTTCTTTAATTCCGAAGTGTCGATAGCTACACTGGCAATAACATAGGGATTAAATAGCTGTGATTGGTTCTCACCATGGTCAGGAACGATAAGACCGGTGCCACTTCCACAGGCTAAAACCGTCTGGTTGATTTTGGGTCGGGGACGGGGACGAGGATGAGGACGATAATCCTTGTATCCATCATCCTTATAATTGGTCATTTCTCATACCTCCTGTTCGTTTAATTAAAAAGCATGCTCCTTAAGAACCCACAATCATGTCGTAGACTTTAAGTTCGGTTAATCGCTTTTCTACAACATCTTATTAAACTCCCAGTAAGAAGGTTACATTGTTTGGCATTATTTCCAGTTTGCTTATTTGTATATTAAATATGGATACGAGGGTAATTTATTGGCTTAGTAGTAACATATGTTCTTTTACTAACGTATGCTATGATAGAATTCCATGTGGAAAGGATGGTACTAATGGCTAAAGTATCAATACTGCCTTTCCAGAATACCTATGTGTCAGAATGGTATGCAAATAGGAATTTTGGCGACGAGATTGCCTTGTTCATTAGCCAATACTTGAAACTAGGTGATGATTACCGGTCCTTGCTGCAGTTCAATTTAGATATAATTCCCCCCGCCAGCACCATAGAAGAGGCCATCCTGGAGTTAACCGCTTATCGCAATGAGATTTCAGGGCTACCGATAAATGTAACTGTTCACCGTCTGTTAAGCAGTTGGAACCAGTATTCTGTAACCTGGAATAACCAACCCAAGACAAAACCAGCACCAGACGGAGTCGCCACCATTTTCTCCGGCCCTCCCAAAGAAAAAGTTTGTATAGATATTACTGATCTGGTACAGAGTTGGTACGATGGCTCCATTCCCAACCATGGTTTATTACTGAAAGGAAATGAAAGAAATAATGATTTGGTAGGATTTCGCAGCACCAACTTTGAGGAACGAGATACCTGGCCTGTACTGCATATCAAGTTTGCGGATGGAAAACTGAAAACTTACACCAAGGAAACGCTGGTTATCCCGGATCCTTCCCACAGTGTTCCCTTAGAAGCTTCCACACCCATTCCCCTGGGGGGGCAAACCAAGGCTACTTTTCTCGTAAAAAATGACAGCGATTGTCCCCACGTACAGGTGATGTTGCAAGTGGGCTATTCAGATGATCCCCTGGACACTTTCTTTGATGCTGGTCCCTGGGTCCACCTGAAACCCACTGGTTATCCAGGAGAAGCAGTGGCCCTTAGTACTGACGATGCCGCTGAATATGCTCGGGTTCTGGCGAGAGGAAGGGGCGGCGAAAGAGTTCTGGTATGGCCACGCTCTTACGCGTTTTACCAACCTTGATGATACCCTATCCCCGGCCCGTTATATCCACTGCATGCCAAAAACACAAAAAGCCTGCAAAACATCTTTGCAGGCTTTGTCTTCTTTATGGTGGGCGATGACAGGCTCGAACTGCCGACCCCCTGCTTGTAAGGCAGGTGCTCTCCCAACTGAGCTAATCGCCCGAATGGTGACCCCGAGGGGACTCGAACCCCTGTTACCGCCGTGAAAGGGCGGTGTCTTAACCGCTTGACCACGGGGCCGTATCGGAAATCGGAAGTCGGATGGCAGAAGTCAAATTACTACGCGCTAATGACCTCTATCTGCCTCAGGGCAGATTCCGACATCCTACTTCTGACCTCTGACTTCTAAATTGGTGGGCCTACCAGGACTCGAACCTGGGACCAACCGGTTATGAGCCGGTAGCTCTACCAACTGAGCTATAGGCCCTTGGTTACCGCAACCTCGCATGTGATAGTATATAAAATCTGCGGTAAAACGTCAATAGAAATAATTCATCTATACTTCAAGTAAAAAGCGGTAACTCTCTTACTGGGGGTTACCGCTGTAGTTAGCTAAATGGCTCCCCGAGTAGGATTCGAACCTACAACCCTCCGGTTAACAGCCGGATGCTCTACCGTTGAGCTATCGAGGAATGCCCCAACGCCAATCATTATATAATGGCCAGTGGCCTCTTGTCAACTTCTTCGCGAATAAATCAAATACTACTCTATATAGTCTTTAAGCTTCTTGCTGCGGGAGGGATGGCGCAGTTTGCGCAAGGCTTTAGCTTCAATTTGGCGAATACGCTCTCGGGTAACCCCGAATTCTTGGCCTACTTCCTCCAAAGTACGGGGCCGGCCGTCATCTAAGCCAAACCGCAAGCGCAATACTTTCTCCTCGCGTTCAGTCAGGGTATTGAGAATACCATCCAAGTGTTCACGCAACAACACAAAGGAAGCAGATTCCTCTGGAGATTCAGCATCTTCATCAGTGATAAAATCTCCTAGGTGGCTATCATCCTCTTCACCAATGGGAGTCTCTAGAGATACCGGTTCCTGAGCCACTTTCATGATCTCAATGACCCTTTCCACCGGAATATCCATAGCCTCGGCAATTTCCAATGGCGTAGGTTCCCGTCCCTTTTCTTGAAGCAAGTTCCTTTGTATCCGGGACAGCTTGTTAATGGTTTCAACCATATGTACCGGTATACGTATGGTCCGAGCCTGATCGGCGATGGCACGGGTAATAGCCTGTCGAATCCACCAAGTTGCATAAGTACTGAACTTGAATCCTTTGCGATAATCGAATTTTTCCACTGCCTTCATTAGACCCAGGTTGCCTTCCTGAATTAAGTCCAAAAAAAGCATACCCCGTCCTACATAGCGCTTGGCTATACTGACTACCAGGCGAAGGTTAGCTTCTACCAATTGGCGGCGGGCTTCATCGTCTCCTGCCTCTATACGGTGGGCCAAACTAATTTCTTCCTCAGCAGTCAGTAAAGGTACCCGGCCAATTTCTTTGAGGTACATCCGGACCGGATCGTCAATTTCAATCCCATCCGGTATGGCTACTTCTTCACTTTCAATATTTTCTTGATCGGCCTCTTCGTCCTCATCGCTGTATGAACCCACATTAATTCCCAAAGATTGCAAGTGTTCAAAAATATCATCTATGTGATCGGAGTCTAGGTTAAAACCTTGAAGATCTTCGATGATTTCTTCATAGGTAAGATTCTTTTTCTTCTTACCTTTTTCAGCCAGCGCGCTGATTGATTCGGCCAGTTTTGGGTCCATTTTCATGACGTCACCCCTTTATGGGTTGAATTGATGAATGAATCGACATCCAGGATAAATCTGAGCAACTGATCGAAATCAGCGTCTTCACTCATTTGATGCAAACGTTCCTGAAGCTTATGCCAGCGGAGCTGTTTCCGCCGCATCTGTATCCGGCGAATAATTCCTTGCACTTCTATCAGTTTAAGCTCTTCCTCTTCTTCCATTAAAAACATTATCCGCGCATAAGCGGACTCAAATCCCTTTTGTCTAGCAATACTACCTAAATCCTCCCAACAGTAATCCTTCTGGGAAGCAAGATCGGCAAAACTTCTTATCAACTGTCTGTATTCACTGTTCCTAAAAATATTCAACCCTACCGTTCTCTGAATTTCCTCGAATATCAAAGGATTTTTTAGCATAGATACCAGTAATCTTTCTTCTAAGCTAGATTTACCGTATCTAGTATTATCCCTGAATATTCCACTTTTATTCAACATTGGGCTACCCGTTCCATTCTTATTAAGCTCCCGGCGCACGAGATTTTCTTCTATTTGCAGGCGACGAGATAACATACGGGTATAATAGTCTTTTGCTAATTCACTTTCCAGTGAAGCGATATCTTTTTGTACCGCACTTATAATCCTAATCCGCTTTTCCAGGTTCAGCTCAACCTCACTATTAATATATCTATTTAACTTGAATTCTATATAATCCACTTTACTATTCTGTATATATTGCAAAAATTCCTCTTTTCCATACAATTCCAGGTATTCATCAGGATCTTTTCCTCCAGGAAGCGACACTACCCATATTTTCAGGCCTTCGGCGTGTAAAACCTCTATTGCTCTTAGGGCTTCCCTTTGTCCAGCCTCATCGCCATCAAACAGTAGAACTACTTCTTCAACATACCGGCGTAATAACCGGGCTTGATCTTGAGTCAAGGCAGTTCCCAGTGTAGCAACGGTATTTTCTATTCCAGCTTGATGAAGCTTCAGGCAATCCATATAACCCTCCACTACCAGCGCCTGATTAAGATTGCGCATAGCTTGGCGGGCCTGGTATAATCCATATAGATTCTTACGCTTAGAGAAAAGCTCCGTTTCTGGGGTATTGAGATATTTAGGTAAGCTCCCATCCAGCACTCGCCCCCCGAAACCTACCACCTCACCCCGTTGATCATGAATCGGGAATATAATTCGATCCCTAAACAGATCATAATAACGGTTTTGTTGATGATCACTACGTTTAATCAGTCCGGTTGATTTCACCTGCTCCTGAGAAAAAGCTTTCTTAAATAGATAATCTTCAATGGTGCTCCAGCTATCAGGAGCATATCCTAAAGAGAACTTCTCCACAATGTCAGGAGATAGCTGGCGCTCCTGCAGGTATTTAAGGCCTTTATTACCTTTAGCACTGAGCAATAACTGGTGATAAAACTGAGCAGCAGCCTTATTAGCAGCCAATACTCCCAAAGCCCGGTCCCTTTTACGCCGCTCCGCCGGAGTCTCCTGTTGCACTGTGACCCCAGCGCGGTTAGCCAGGTATTCAACAGCTTCGCGAAACTCCATGTTTTCCCGCTTCATAATGTAGCTAATCATATCACCTCCAGCATGACATCCGAAGCAGTAAAACATGTTTCGTTCAGGAGTCACTGAAAAAGAAGCTGTTTTTTCCTGGTGAAAAGGGCACAGCCCCCAATAACGGTTTCCCTTCCGGGTAAGCTGTACCGTCTCGGAAACGATGTCTACCAATTCTAACCGTGAATTTATTTCTTTTATTACATCTTCATAAATCCTACTCATATCTTCACCATATATTCGCTGGTAGTGGCGAAAATCCTCCAAAATTGTTGGAAAGCTGTTAGGCTATCATTCTGCCGGAAAAGACTTATTCTAAGTGTCACTGGTTTGGCCTGGAACCAAGGACTGCGGCACATATATATCCTCAAAAGCAGCAATACAATAGGCATCGCTCATTCCAGAAATATAATCAGCTACCGCCTGTTCTAACCCTTCCTCGTCAGCAATCTTTCGATATAAAGGAGTCATCTTTTCGGGGTGACGGAGGTAATATTTGAACAAGTGTTCGATCACAAAACTGGCCCGAGTACGTTCAGCCAGGCAGACTGGTCCCTGATAAATAACCTCAAACATAAATGCACGAAGATCACGTAAAGCTTTTTCCACCACCGGACTGGGCTCCACCTGAACGGATTGGGGTGATTTTTCCATCATAGTACGGGTATGATAAATGGTATCGGTGACCAGGGTGGCAATGCGTTTACTGTGGGTATCTCCCAGGACTTCCAGGCAGGATTTGGGTAAGTCCTCCAAAGTAAGCAGCCCAGCCCTAATGGAATCATCAATATCATGCTGCACATAGGCAATCTTGTCACTTAATTTGATTACCTGCCCCTCTAAGGTACTGGCCCGCGGCCCTTCTTTGCCATACCCACTGTGATACCGGACGCCGTCTAAAACCTCCTGAGTCAGGTTTAGTCCGGCGCGGCCTTTATGTTGTTCCACCCGGGTCAATACCCGAATACTATTTTCGTTATGTCGAAAGCCCTTTCCCATTAACTTATCCAAGACCTGCTCCCCCGCATGGGCAAAGGGCGTATGTCCCACATCGTGAGCCAAGGCCATTGCTTCAATCAAATCCAGATTTAGATTAAGTCCAGCACCAATAGTTTTAGCAATCTGATTAACTTCCAAGGTATGGGTTAGACGACTGCGGTAATGATCGCCCCGGGGGGCAATAAACACCTGGGTTTTATGTTTTAAGCGCCGAAAAGATTTGGAATGGACCACCCGGTCCCTATCCAACATGTAGTTGGTGCGGATAGGATCTGGCGGTTCCTCAATGGCTCTGCCTTTAGACCTGCTGGCTAGACTGGCCAGCGGACTTAATGTGTTTAACTCCCTTTGTTCTATTTCCAGTCTGATCTGCATAGATGCCCCCCTCTTGGTGGAAAAAAAACCTCTGGCGTTCGCCAAAGGAAACTGTTTATCGGCCCGGTTAACAACGTCTAATTATGGCCAGACTTC
>Ga0209537_1001011_pt1 | contig 32913 bp, 46 predicted proteins | sample BioPla4DNA1_FD_187698 | JGI IMG/M metagenome (GOLD analysis project Ga0209537, IMG submission 187698) | Biogas fermentation microbial communities from Germany - Plant 4 DNA1 (SPAdes) (version 2) | ecosystem: Engineered > Bioreactor > Anaerobic > Digestate | place: Bielefeld, North...
GCAAGAAGAACATGGACGGGCGGACCGTCTCCCTGGCAGTTGACCGGCCCGCCCGGACGACCACAGCATTACACGAGTGATCGACAATGATAACTATTGATCCAGAGTTTAAAGCATTGATCCCGCCCCTCCTCCCAGAAGAGCGGAAGGGGCTCGAAGAGTCTATTTTAAAGGAGGGATGCCGCGATGCCCTCGTAGTGTGGAAAGGTCACAACATTCTGGTCGACGGACACACCCGCTACGAGATCTGCACGGCGCATGGGAAACCGTTCGAAACCGTCGAGATGGAGTTCGCGTCGCGCGATGACGCGATGGTCTGGATCATCGACAACCAGTTCTCACGGCGAAACCTCACTCCATTCACCCGGGGAGAACTCGCCCTGAAGAGAAAACATATCATCGCGGCGAAGGCGAAGAAGAACCAGGCTTGCGGGCAGGGCGGTGTTTTGCTTTTGCAGAATTCTGCAAAAGCATTTGCTCCGATCAACACCCGCGCGGAGATCGCCAAGATCGCCGGGGTGTCCCACGACACCATCGCCCGGATTGAGAAGATCGTGCAGAAGGCACCGGAGGAGGTGAAGGAGAAGCTCCGCCGTGGCGATCCGGGCGTATCAATCAACAAGGTCTTTAACGACATCAAGAAGGAGGAGACCCTCCAGAGACACCGGGAAGAACTCGCTGAGAAGGGGGCGGCAGTCGTCAAACTTCCGCCATCCGTGCAGGTGTACCATGGCGACTTCCTCAAGGACTATCATATACTCGGTGAGGGATCGGTCGATTGCATCATCACGGATCCGCCATACGTTAAGGACTGGTTGGAGAACTATGAGGGATTCGCGCGGGCGGCGGAATACGTCCTGAAACCCGGCGGATTTCTGATAACCTACGTGGGCCACATTCATCTCGATCGCATCCTCGATCAGATGTGCAGACACCTTGACTTCTACTGGATTGCCGCCCTGAAACACGCCGGAACGACAAAGGCAGTTCATTCTCGGAGTGTGATGTGTGGGTTTAAGCCGATCCTGATATTCCACAAGCCGCCCCGGATGGCCCCGAAGCGGTATTTCTGCGATGTCATTCTCGGCACCGGGCGCGAGAAGTCGGCGCACGAGTGGCAGCAGGGCAAGGAAGAATTGCGGCAGATATTCGAGCCGTTCACCGATCCGGGAGATACCGTCCTCGATCCATTCATGGGATCCGGCACGGTCCTCGATATGGCCCGGGAGATGGGGCGGAAGGCGATCGGGTTCGATATCGACGCGGTGAACGTGCAGATTGTCAGGGGGCGGGTTGCAGGTGTCACGTAAAGATTGGCGAGCCCTTAACGCAGGATACTCTCATGATCCGGAGTTCGTCGTCGCCGCGAAGCTCAACGCCCTCTTTATCCACGATGGCATCCGGGCTGAGCGTCCGGTCGGGCGAGACCGGGCGAAGTTCTCGCCGCAAGACGTGATCGTCCACACCTACGATCGGCGGTCACTGACGTTTGGAAAGGAGATATGCAAGATCGACGTTGAACGCAAACCCAACGATGTTTTCGAAGAATATCCCTCGCCTCCGAGACGGTGGCACTCGTGGTCATTTCTCGCCCGGAAGGTCGAAAAGGCGTCGAACCGGGATCAGGATGTTTACATCCTCGTCGATCGAGAGATATCCGATCGGGTATTCTGGATCACATATGGCGCGATCCGAAGACACTTCTCGTTAATTACCGAGGTGGATGAGTGGCTCGTCCGGGATCGGTATTATCGCGCACCGATTGATAGTCAGATCGCCGTGCAGAGGGGATACTCGACACTCTGTCAGTATATCGTCGGTCTCCGTGACGGGAAGAGCGACCTGCGGACGTATGGAGTGATCGCATGACCCGCCCGATCCTCTACATCTCCGGTCCCTACTCCGCCGGCAACGGGCGCACGGTCGCGGACAACATCGCGGTCGCCAGGACCCATGCAGAGGCAGCATGGCGGCAGGGATGGGCGGCGATCTGCCCACACCTCAACTGCGCCGGGTTCGAGGTCACCTGCCCGGATGTCTCGCACGAGGAGTGGCTCGCCGGCGACCTCGCGATCCTCGATCGGCTCGACCCGGCGACCGACGCGATGCTGCTCCTGCCGGACTGGATCGAGAGCCCTGGCGCGGTGCGTGAGTATCACCGGGCTGTGGCGAGAGGCATCGAAGTGATCTACCCCGTGGCCTCGCCTGACGCGATCCCATCGGCGAGAGGACGCGGGGTGTGCGAGTACTATCGGCAGGTGCATTACGAGACGGATAGCCGCGACACCTGCGGGAGTGGTCGCGCCCGGTGCCCGCCGGGGAAAACATGCCCGATCCGGAGGCGGTGCCAGTGAGCGACGGACTCAAGCGGAGTTGTACTTTGACTAATACAGCAAGTGGCATGAAACACACGATCCTGAATGGAGATGTTCTCGACTGCCTCAGGTCGCTGCCGGACGCCTGCGTGCAGTGTGTCGTGACGTCGCCGCCGTACTGGGGGCTCCGAGACTATGGCGTCAAAGGGCAGATAGGACTTGAACCGACGCCCGAGGAGCATGTCGAGAAGATGGTTGAGGTCTTCCGCGAGGTCCGGCGGGTGCTGCGCGACGACGGCACGCTCTGGCTGAATTACGGGGACTGTTATGCTGGGAGCACGACCGGAGCGGATCGCCCGCCGGAACCGGGACACACTCGCGAAGACAGCGGGCGAGTGAAGACCGGGCAGGAGAACAAGCACCGCCGCCCGGATGCAGGACTCAAGCCGAAGGATCTCGTCGGGATGCCCTGGCGGATCGCCTTCGCCCTTCAGGCGGACGGGTGGTATCTGCGCTCCGATATCATCTGGTCGAAGCCGAACCCGATGCCGGAGAGCGTGACCGACCGCCCGACGAAGAGCCATGAGTATGTGTTCCTGCTCACGAAGCGGCCCCGCTACTTCTACGATGCCGACGCGATCCGGGAGGCGCATGTATCGGTAGATCAATCTCCGAGAAAGTCTGGTGTCGGTAATGGGTTAAACCGCACGGATCGCGGCGTGGGGCGCGAGTTCTTCGGAAACCCCGCCGGCCGCAACCGCCGCACGGTCTGGGAGATTGCGACGCAACCGATGCCGGAAGCACACTTCGCCACGTTCCCGGAGGCACTCGTCGAGCCGTGCATCAAGGCAGGGACGAGCGCGCGCGGGGCGTGCCCGAAGTGCGGGGCGCCGTGGCGGCGAGTGGTGGAGAAGGGCGGCGGCACGACCGGGGCGAGCTGGCACGACCACTCGAACGATCTCGTGCGGGGGCAGGTCGGCCCGGCATCCGCGCTCGGGAGGTCGCGGATGACGGGCCGGCGCTACTACCGGCGCGATATCGGCTGGCAACCCTCCTGCACATGCGGGTGCGAGGAAACCATTCCGTGCGTCGTGTTGGATCCGTTCGGCGGGTCCGGCACGGTGGCGAAGGTGGCGCGGGACCTCGGGCGCTCCTCTATCCTGATCGAGATCAACCCCGAATACGTGCAGATCGCAAAGAAACGGCTCCGCATCGGGGAACAACTCGATTCCGGAGTTTGTGAATACGTTGTCAAGAATTTCCTCACGGAGGCGACCCCATGAGTTCTATCGTGCTAAAAATACCTATCGAATCACAATCATTCCGCGCCGTGTTGACCGACGCGACGCTCCGGGACCGTGTCCAGGAGTGGGTGGCGGCGGCCGTCACACTCGACGACGCGGTGTATATCCCGCTCAGGACGGACTGGATGCCACCGAGGGATCGCCGGACCGCTGACGGGGTCGAGATCCTCCTCGCGGGCCGGTGGCCGCCGGAGGTGGACGCCGAGACCGGTCCTAGGGTTAGTGCGGCGTTCTTCGGCCGAGTATGGGATACTCTCTGCAATGCGACGCCCGCCGATGAACCTGAGGATATAGCAGCATGTGGTTTATCTGAGGTAAACGAGGAGCAAATGGAAAACGAGGCGCCGGAAGAGGCGCCTGTCGTAATCCGCATCCAAGCAACCCCGGTCAATCATGTCGACGGGTGGTCGTGGAGCCATGTTGTGACCGAGATCCGGCGATGGGCCGCGATCTACCCCGAGGAGATCCCCGACCCGAACGAGATCTCTGAGGCTGAGGCCCGGGCGCTCCTCAAGACGATCTACCAGCACCCGGTGGTGATCGCGGAGTTTGAACGACGGCGGATGGTCGCGGAGGCGACTCAGAGGGAGTATCGAGACGCCAGGACGATCCAGTATGCTATCGACGTCGGTGTAGAGTTGCCCGACCCGACCCCGCCGCCGGTGGCGCAGGAGTTCCCGTGCACCGATGACGGGAACGGGGACCGACTCGTGGCGCAGTATCGGGACTCGATCCGGTATTGCAAGACTTTTGACGCATGGTACATTTGGAACGGCTCTTTTTGGGAGCGCGACGAGACCTGCCGGATGCTGGCGCTTGCCAAGCGGGTCGCCCGGACGATCCATATCGAGGCTTCGGCGACCACAGACGACCGGCGCGAGAAGGTCGGAAAGTGGGCCCTCACGTCGGGGATGCTCTCGCGGCTCAAGGCGATGATCGCCTGCGCTGCCCCGGCCGTCGCGGTGACTCCTGATGAGTTCGACGCCCGGCCGGAACTGTTGAACTGCAAGAACGGCACGCTGGAACTCGATACGCTGACGTTCCGCGAGGCGCGACGGGAGGACCTACTGACGAAGTGCTGCGGGGTGGACTACGATCCTGCGGCCGAGTGCCCTACGTGGCTGGCGCACCTTGACCTCGTGTTCGGCGGGGACGCGGCATATATCAGAGGGTTTCAGGAGCTCTGTGGGTATTCGCTCCTGCAGTATAACCCGGAGCAGATCATGGCGATCCTCTACGGCACGGGCAAGAATGGTAAAAGCGTGACGATCGGGGCGCTGGCGCGGGTATGGGGCGATTACGCTGTCAATATCGCCGCCGAGAGTCTCATGGTGCGCCGGGGAGACGGCCCGCGATCTGACCTGGCGCGACTGCACGGCGCCCGGCTCGTCACGGCATCGGAGGGAGAGAGCGGCGCATATCTCGCGGAGAGCGTGGTCAAGCAGTTGACCGGCGACGATGCGATCACCGTCCGGAGGCTCTACGAGAACGAGTTTGAGTTCCGCCCCGGGGCGAAAATCTTCCTCGCGACGAACCACGAGCCCCGGATCCGGGGCACAGATGAGGGGATATGGCGGCGGTTATGGTTGCTGCCATTCACCGTCACAATCCCGGAGGATCGGCGCGACCCGGGCATCCTCGATAAGCTGGAGGCCGAAGGGTCGGGTATCCTGAACTGGTGTATCGAGGGACTCCGGCGGTATCAGGAGAACGGTTGCAGACTCGCGCCTCCGGCGAAGGTCGTCGCGGCAACGGCACGGTTCCGGTCGGAGTCGGACGTTATCGGGAGGTTCCTCGCGCAGGAGATGAAGGTCGACCCCCTCGGCACAATCGCGCGGTCGGCGCTCTATAAGATATACCTCCAATGGTGCGAGGATGAGGGTGAGCGGCCGGTCAGCAACCGGACGGTGATAAAGTACCTCAGGGAGCGCGGGTTCGGTGAACGCAAAACCGGCGGGGTCATGTGCTGGACTGGCATACGCATAAAGAGTGCTACGGAGGCAGAAGAAGATGCTACGGAAGGGTCATTACAGGCAGGTCTTTGAGATGTTGAAAGAGGAGATTATGGCTTGGTTCTCAGCGGGGCAGGAAGGGCAGGAAAAACCGGAAAGTGTTTCAGGCATAGTGTGTCTGGAAAACTTTCTGAGTTTTCCTACCCTAAATACCCCAAAAGGCACGAAGGGTATGAACTTTCAGGAGTTCCACAACATTCGAAGTTGGAACCTTTTCCAGAATTTCGTGCCCTTCGTGCCCTTCGTGCCCCAAAAGGCATTTAGGGCATATAGGATCGTAACTTTCCCATATGGGGGGGGTATAGGAAAAGTTACGATCCTATATACCCCAAATACCCCACTCGTGCCAGGGGGGATCTGATGGTTGCTCTATGCGCTGTGGATCGGAGTTTTGTCCTGGTTGTCGAACGGGCACTTGCTACTGTAAGTGTTACGCCGACCTTCATACCCGACCCGGCCCGACCCCTCACTCACTACCATGTCATGGTCGAGGATGACGAGGTCGATCGGGTACGGGCAGCACTTGAGATGGTCGGGACGTTCGTCCCAGAGGAGGTGCGGCCATGACCGCGAACACCCCCGCCTCCCGCAAGGCCAAGGGGCGGCGACTGCAGCAGGCGGTCCGGCAGGACCTGGTCGACCGCCTCGGTATCGACCCGGGCGACATCCTGAGCACAGGGATGGGGCAGTCTGGTTGCGACCTCTACCTCTCGCCGGCCGCCCGAACCATCTTCCCCTTCGGCGTCGAGTGCAAAGCGCAGGAAGCGATCGCGCTCCCGGCGTGGTGGAAACAATGCACCCGAAACGCCGAGGTGGAGGGGCTCGCCCCCCTCCTCATCCTGAAGCAGAGCCGGCGGGAGCCGCTCGCCGTGCTCCGGTGGACCGACCTCCTCGCGCTGCTGAGCGAGGTTCGGACACTGCACGAGGCGGCGCTGGAGCAGGTCGCCCCAGACAGGAGGCCGCCCGCGACCATCGACCTCAACGGCACCTCGGCGTCGAACCTTGACTGGAGGCGCTCATGACCCCGCCCAAGACCCTCTCGATCTCGGCCGCCCTCCATTCCCGGCTCTGGCTCCTCAAGATCCGGCGCAAGGCTCGGACCCTTGACGAAGTGATCGAGCAGGCCCTGGACGCCCTCGAAGAGCAGGAGGTCAACAATGGATAGGTCTCCCGGGGGGCAGTGCAAGATCTGCAACCACCCGCAGCGGGTCGAGATCGACAAGGCACTTGTGTCGGGTGAAACACTGCGAAACATAGCGAAACAGTTCGGGGTGTCATATAGTGCGGTAGGGCGGCACAAGAGAAACGGACACATCGCCGCCCAAATCGCCAAGGTCGCTCGGAAAAAGGAGATAGAGGACGCAAAAGAGATCCGGAACGCCGTCGAGGAAAAGGAGCAACAAGAGATCGCCGACGTGGCCTCCGTCCTCGACGAGATCATCGGACTCAAGGACCGGCTCAACGATCTCCTTGACCGAGCGGAGGGGGAGGGGATCAAAGAGGTCTGCATGGTCTCCGGCGAGATCCGGCGCACTCTCGAGCTGATCGCAAAGATCTCCGGTGAGTTAAAACAGGCCCGGAGCATAACCGTGAATATTACCCAGTCCGCCGAATTTAAACAGGTGGTCGCAATTCTCCTGGAAGAGGTACCTGATGACGTCAAGGAACCGCTCGCCCGACGACTCTACGAAATTAGCGCTTAGAGTAATTGCTGAGCGGCTCTCGCCGTCGACGCCACCCCCTGACCTCTGGGACCGTCTCGGTCTCCGCCCACAACCCGGGCCGCAGGAAGCCTTTCTGAAGTCGGACGCCGATATAACGATATTCGGCGGAGCGGCCGGGGGCGGTAAGTCCTTCGGCCTCCTCCTCGCCCCGCTCCAGTGGATCCACGTCCCCGGGTTCGGCGCGGTCATCTTCCGCCGGACCACCACACAGGTCCGGGCCGAGGGCGGCCTCTGGGATGAGAGTCAGGAGTTATACTCGCGCCTCAACGGCACGCCCCGAGAGCAGCAGCTCGAGTGGCGGTTCCCGTCCGGCGCCGCGGTCTCCTTCGCCCACATGGAATGGGAGCGGAACCGCTATGACTGGCAGGGCTCGCAGATCTGCCTGATCGGGTTTGACGAGTTGACGCATTTCAGCAAAAAACAATTTTTTTATATGCTCAGCCGTAACCGGAGCACCTGCGGCGTTAAACCGCGCATCATGGCGACGACTAACCCCGACGCCGACTCATGGGTCGCGGAGTTTATTGAGTGGTGGATCGATCAGGAGACCGGCTACCCGATCCCTGAGCGCGCCGGCGTCCTCCGCTGGTTCGTCCAGACCGGCGACGAACTCGTATGGGCCGACTCCGCCGAGGATCTCAAGGCGCGATACCCTGACGCGGTCCCGACGTCAGTCACGTTTATCCCGGCGACACTCGACGACAACCCCGCGCTGACGCAAAAGGACCCTGGGTACCGCGCCCGCCTCTTGGCGCTGGACCGCGTCGAGCGGGAACGGTTGCTCAACGGCAACTGGAAGATCCGCCCGGTCGCCGGGATGTACTTCCGGCGGGAATGGTTCGAGATCGTCGACCAGGCCCCGACCGTCGACATCGCCGTCCGGTACTGGGATTTCGCCGGGTCCCGGCGCACCGCGAAGAACAAAGATCCTGATTGGACGGTCGGCCTCCTCCTCGGCTACAAGGAGCCATACTTTTACGTCCTCGACGTCGTCCGGCTCCAGGAGAGCCCCGGAACGGTCATGGAGACCGTGGCCGCGACCGCCGCGATGGATGGTCCCCTCACCCCGATCATCGTCGAGCAGGAGCCCGGCAGCGCCGCGCTCTACCACATCGACAACCTCGTCGACGCCCTGCCCGGGTTTGCCGTCGTCGGCCGGCCGTCGACCGGCAGCAAGATCCTGCGGGCAAAACCCATCTCCAGCGCCGCCGAGCACGGCAAGGTCATCCTGGTCCGGGGCGAGTGGATTCGGGCATTTCTTCAGGAGTTGGAGTATTTCCCGGACGGCGCTCACGACGACCAGGTTGACGCGCTCTCCGGCGCTCATGCCTCGCTCGTGGAGCTACTCAAGGCGCTCAGGTCGCACGAGGGCGAGGTCGTCATGTATAGCGACGAGGTGAGTATCAGCCCGGTGTAACCCCTACTATATAATACCTACGTTTTTACAAATTTATAAATTCTTCAACATTTAAGTGCTTAGAGCGCCAAGACATATCTGTAGCCAAATCGGAGGCTCCGACATGTCTAGACTGGCAACATTCCTGATCACGGTCGTCGACGCCATCCGCGCATTTTTCACCCGCGCATCGCCTCCAGATCCTCTCGCGCCCCCGAGCACCTCGCCCGGCACCGCACCCGGGCCGCGTCCGATCTCTCCGGCCGTCCGCTCCTTTATCCTCGACGGCCACACCAAGGAGATCCAGGCATCGCTTGTCGAGCAGATCGAGCAGTACGAGGCCGCCGGCGCAACCTCGTTTACCCTCCGGTATCCGGGCGGCTACTACCTGATCCGCGACGGGCAGGTCGTCGGGTCCGGGAGGGGCGAATGATTGAGGCGCTCCCCCTCGATCTCCTCTACTCCGTCGCCGCGATCGCCGGGACCGCGATCCTCTCTGCCCTCGCCGGCCGGGCGTGGGGTCGTCGGACCATCGCGGCCGCACACGCGACCCGTGCAGCCGTCGACGTCATTTGTGACGCGATCGAGGACGGCACCATCACCGAGGAAGAGGTTCGTGCGATCGTCGCCGCTGGGAACAACTGGCTCGCAGCAATTAGCCTGGAGACTGGCAAATGAGCAATCTGGCCGCCGTGGCGCAACAGGTAGCGCACTCCCCCTGTAAGGGAGCGGTTGCGGGTTCGACCCCCGCCGACGGCTTTTTCGAGGTGACCGCATGAGCTCCACCGCTCCTACCTCGCAGGACCTCCAGCAGTTTGCTGACGCACTGCAGGTTGCCCTCGACTCCTACGATCTGCTCGTCGAGCGCATAGGTATCCTGGAGGACCAGCTCAGCGAGCGGGGGTGGCAGCGGATCGGCGGCGACCCCCGAGACTTCTCCCGCGAGGGGCTCCGCGCGATCTCCAGGATGGTCCGGATATACTGGCTCAAAAACCCGCTCATCAAGCGAGCCGTGGCAGTCCAGAATCTCTATGTCTGGGGGCAGGGCGTCACGCTGCGGGCCGTGCACCCGACCGTCGATACCGTCGTACAGAAGGTCCTCAAGGACCCGACGAACCGGACCGTCTTTGGCGACGTCGAAGCCTGGATGCGGCTGGAGACCGGCCTCCAGCTATTCGCGAACCTCTTCTTTGTGTTTTTTGTCAACCCGAGCACCGGCCACGTCAAGGTCCGTACGATCCCGTTCGACGAGATCGAGGCCGTCATCACTAACCCCGAGGACGCCCAGGACCCTTGGTATTACCTCCGCACCTGGACTGTGACGACCGTCAACCCCTCAACCGGGTTCCCGACCGTCGAGCCGAAAAAAGCCTACTACCCCGACTGGCGGTACAACCCTCGCGGCGGTCATCCCGCATACATCGCTGGCATCCCGGTCCGGGCGGATACCCCGATCTACCATGTCAGCGTCAACCGGCTCGACGACATGCAGTTTGGCGTCTCGGAACTCTACGCGGCCTGTGATTGGGCAAACGCTTACAAGGTGTTTTTGGAGAAATGGGTCACGATCACCGACGCGCTCAGCAAGTTTACGATGCAGCTCACGGGTGCGAACAAGCGGGCCGCGACCGCCGCCGTCTCAAAACTCCAGGAGATGATCCCCCGGTTGCAGCAGGGGCTCGCCGAGGCTCGGGCACAGGGCGGCGGCACGGTCGGTGGAACGTTTGTGACGACGCCCGGGACGAAGCTCGAGCCGATCAAGACCTCCGGCGTCACGACCAGCATGGACGACGCCCGCCGGCTGATGCTGATGGTCTGCAGCGCGACCGGCATCAACGAGCCCTACCTCACCGGCGACCCCTCGACCGGCAACCTCGCGACCGCGAAGTCCATGGAGCGCCCGATGGAGCTCCAGTTCACCGCTAGGCAGCGCCTCTGGTCGTCGATCCTCGGCAACATCCTCGACTATATCATCGACCAGGCCGCGATGATGCCGTCCGGGCCGCTGCGTGCTGGAGCGACCGTCGAGATCGACGATGACGGCGACCGGATTGTGACGCTCGGTATCGATCCGGAGACGGGGGAGCCGATGAACAGGGCGGTCGAGGTCAAGTTCCCACCGATCCTCGAACGCGACCTCTCCGAGCAGGTCGATGCCATCATCCATGCTGGCACGCTCAAGGGCGCCGCAGCGGCAGGCACGATCCCGATCAAGTATCTGACTCGGATGCTCCTCGACGCCCTCGGAGAAGAACACGCCGCCGACCTCGTCGAGGAGTGGTTCCCGGAGGGTGAAGACCAGCAGGCTGACGACAGCGAGGCGGCGCTCGCGACGGCGATCGGGAAACTGGAGGCCTACCTCCGGGAGGTGTCGGCATGACTCCGCTCCGCGACCTCCTCGAAAGCATCGTCACCCTGACGAAGATCTGGAAGCGGGACCAGGCACTCAAACCTATCGAGACGAAGCTCGCCGGGCAGATGGCGAAGGCGTTCCGGGCGCACCGGGCCGTCTTCATGCGCGAGTTTGAGCGGATCGGCCCGGGGATCCTCGGCGAGGCCTCTACCCTCCCTGCGATCGAGGGGGCACTCGAAGTAGCCTACCAGGCGACACTCGCCGATTTCCTCGCCCCGATCGAGGAGGCTGCCGGGGCCGCGGCCGCCGCCGCCGCGAAGCACCGGGTGGCGGAGTTCGGGGTCAGCTTTGCGTTTGACCTCAAAAACCCCCGAGCGATCGCCGCCATCAAAGCACAGGCGGCCGCGTCCGTCGAGGAGATCGACGCGACCACCCGGGACGACCTCACCCGTATCCTGACGCAAGGGATGGAGGAGGGCTACAACTACCAGCAGGTAGCCCGGGCGATCGCGGCGAAGTACGACGAGTATGCAGTCCCGGTCACCCGACCCCGGCACATCCGCAACCGGGCGGAACTGATCGCGGTCACTGAAGCGGCCGAGGCGTACGAGACCGGGAACCGCCTGGTCATCGACGAGATGACGGCCGTCGGCCTGGAGATGGAAAAACGCTGGTCCGACGTCGGCGACGAGCGAGTCTCGGTCGGGTGCCGGGCAAACTCGCAGGCGGGGTGGATCCCGGTCGACCAGCCGTTTCCGTCCGGCCACCAGCACCCCCCCAGGTTCCCGGGGTGCCGGTGCGCCACCCTGTACCGCCGGAGGCCGGCAACATGAACGGAGTGATGGAAAGTGTGACAAACGACATGAAAGAGTTTGTAGCGGACGTCGTCCCGCTCATCGAAGCAAAGACCGACGACAATGGCACGATCCCCATCAAGATCATCGACCCTGGGTGGGGCTCATCGGGCTACTACTCCCGCGAGGTCCTGCAGCAGGCGGTCAACGCCCGAGTCTACGCGGCCGGGACCCAGATGTTCTGGAACCACCCGAGCAAAACCGATGAAAAGGACCGGCCGGAACGCGACCTCCGCGACCTCGCCGGCGTCCTGACCGAGGACGCCTGGTGGGACGAGCGCGGGCCAAAAGGCCCCGGAGTCTATGCCCGGGCGAAGGTGTTTTCCCCCTACCGCGACGCCGTCGCCGAGATGGGACCGTACATCGGGCTCTCCCACTACGTGTGGGGCGAGAGCAAGCCGGGCGAGGCGGAGGGGAAGAAGGGTGACATCATCACCCGGATCGTCGCCGCCCGCTCGGTCGATTTCGTGACCGTGCCCGGCCGGGGCGGGGCGATCGCGGAGGCGTTCCGGGCCGCCCGGCCCCCAGAACCGACAGATGAACAAAAAACCGAAGCAGGAATCCAAATGGTAGGAGAGAAACCCGAAAAACTGACGCTCGAATCCATCCGCAAGGAGCACCCTGAGATCATCGAGGCGCTCCGGCAGGAGTTCGAGAACGACAGCGCCCGCAAGGAGGCGCAGGCACGGCAGGAGAAGAAACTCGCCGAGACCGAGAAGGCCCTCGAAGAGGCGAAGGCGGAGAACGCCCGGCTCAAGGAGGCACTGCTCCTCGTCGAGGCGCGGACGTTTGTTGAGGCGAAGGTCAAGGCGTCAACGCTGCCGGAGATCTCGAAGACGCGGGTTGCCGAGGCGCTCGCGAAGGACCCGGTCGTCAAGGACGGTAAGATCGACGAGACGGCCTACGCCGCGAAGATCGAGGCCGCAATCAAGAGCGAGGCCGAGTATCTCGCGAATCTCGGCGCCGGTAAGGTCTCCGGGATGGGCGCGGGCGCTCCGACCGAGATGACGCTCGAAGAGGCGGAAAAGGCGTTTGCAGAGCGAATCAAAGTATTTGGAGGATACTGAGCATGGCAAAAAATGAGGTCTACTATCCGGGCGACACGATCCCGCTCCCCGTCCCGGAGGGAACTAAGAGTGGCGATCCGGTCGTCGTCGGAACCATTGCAGGCATCGCGATGGAGGACCGCGATGCGGCAGGAAATGCCCCCGTCCGCGTGAAGGGGGTTTTCAAGCTCTCTGTCACCGGACACAACGGAACCACGAACGTGGCAATCGACGTAGGGGACAAAGTGTACTACACTCTCCCGTCGAGTGGGGCGCCAATCATCAACGCCAACGCGTCCGCTGGCGCCGAGTTCGGCGTCGCGCTCGGAGCGATCGCCGCGGGTGCGACCGATCCGGTCGTCGCGACGATCCCCGTCGTCCTCAAAGGAGGTATCTGAATGATGATGGATAAGGTATTTGAAACCGTCGATTCGACCGATGCGTCGATCAAGCAGTTCTTCGCGGAGGCGGGTACTCCGGTCAGTCGGGCACTCGCCCGTGCAGAAAACAAAGCCGACCTCCTGAACCGCGTCTGTCGCGCCCTGGACCTCGTAGAGGCCACGAGCCGAGGCGACGTCGGGATCAACCGGCTCGCCGAAGCGATGGGTACCAGCGACTTCCCCCTCCTGATGGGGGTCGCGATGGAGCAGGTCATGGTCGGCGCATACAAGGCCTGGCCGACATCCTACCGCGACTGGGCGATGGTGAGCACCGTCCCGGACTTCCGCGACGCGGCTCGCTATGAGGTCGCGGGCGGCGACGGCACGCTCCCGGAGGTCGGGCAGCAGAGCGAATACCCGGCGACCCACCTCACTGAGTCGAAGAGCACCTTCAGGGTCAAGAAATACGGGACGCGGATCCCGCTCTCCTGGGAGTTGATCAGGAACGACGCAATGGGCGCGTTTGCCGACATCCCGAAGCGGTTCGGTCGGGCCGCCGCGCGGACGGAGGAGAAGTTTGCGACCAGCCTGATCGTCGGCCCCAACGGCCCTGACATCACGCTCTACTCCGCGAATCAGGGCAACCTCCTCACCGAACCGCTCTCCGTCGCCGGAGTGCAAGCGGGCTTTGCCGCGATGAGTGAGATGACCGACGCAGGGGGTGAGCCGATCTTGAACCGGCCGACCGTCCTCGCAGTGCCTCCGGCGCTCGAAGTGACTGCCAACAACATCGTCAACGCGCTCACGATCAAGGCAAAGTTGACTGGGGGCGGGTCATCCGAACAGGAGATCGAGACCGCGAACTGGATCAAGGCCGGCGGGCTCAAAGTTGCGGTACTCCCCTACGCGCCGATCCTCGCATCAACCGCAAACGGGTCCACGCAGTGGTATCTCTTCGCCGACCCGGCAGAGGGGCGGGCCGCCGTCGAGGTCGCGCACCTTCGCGGGCACGAAGCGCCGGCGATCTTCATGAAGAGCCCCAACGCAGTTGGGCTCTCCGGGACCGCCGCAAGTGCCTTCGACGGCGATTTTGACACCGACACGATCCAGTATAAGGTTCGGGCGGTGTTCGGCGGCAGGCAGGGAGATTACCGCTTCACTGTGGGTTCCACCGGGGCGGGATCCTCCTAACCCTCTTTTTCCGGGGGTGATCTGACATGGACAGCCTACCGCGCCCGGTAACCACTACGGATGTCTATCTCGCCCGGATTGTGGAGCAGAACGATGAGATCATCGCCCTTATAAAGACCGAGGGCGCGCGGCCGAAGACTCGGCGCCTCAAGGAGCCGAAACCATGACGTTTACATACATCCCCGGGACGCCGATTGGCCTGGTGCGGCTCCTCTGCACTGACCGCGACCCGGACAACGAGATCTTCTCTGACGAGGAGATCGCTGTTTTCCTCGACCTCAACGGGCAGGACGTCCGGCTCGCGGCCGCCGACGCTCTCGACCAGATCGCCGCGTCGCAGGCCCTGATCCTCAAGTACATCGAGGTCAACGGCTTGAAAACAAACGGGCAGGCAGTCGCCAACGCGCTGCATCAGCAGGCCGAGAGCCTCCGGGCCCGGGCAGCGGTCGAGGCGGCCGAGGATGATGTGTATATCGACATCATCCCCGGACCGGGCTCGATCATCGCACCTGACTCGTGGGGGTTGATCTGATGCAGGGCATCGTTGACCCCCGGCTCATGGGGGCGCTGGAGAGCCATTTCCCTGACCGCTGCACCATCCAGTATCTCACGGAGACCGTGGACGCCGATGGGCAGGTGGTCAAGACCTGGACGGACCGGCACACCGATGTACCGTGCAACGTCATGCCGCTCAAGGGCCGGGAGATCAAGCGCCCGAACCAGACCTACGTCGTCGCCAACACCTCGATCGCCCTGCAGGGGCACTACGCCGATATCGTCGAGAGCGACCGGGCGATCGTCGGCGGCACGACCTACGACATCCTACTCGTGGAGCAGATCCTCGACACGATGACGCGACTCTCCTGCGAGGTGGTGCGGTGACGGACGACGGACTCCGGCAGATGGTCTACGAGACACGGCAGGACGTCCGGTGGATCAAAGACACGCTCCGGGAGATCAAGGAGGCCAACCGGGCGCAGGACGAGCGGATCGACGAGATCAAGGCGCGACAGGACTCGCAGACCGGGAGAGACGGCGCACTTGCGGCGATCGTCTCAATGGTTGTCGCGTTCTTTACCGCGCTTGCCTCCGGGGGGTGGTTCCGATGAGCGACCCGGGCGTCCACGTTATCGGCGCCGAAGACCTCGCGGCGAAGTTCCGCGCCCTCGCCGACGACATCAAAGGCCCGGCGCTCGAGGCCGCTACCCGGGCGGCGGCGCTCCCCGTGCTTAACCAGGTGCGGATCACCGTCCCCGAGGGTGGCAGAACCCCGTACAAGACCGGTACCTACCGCCGGTCGTTTCAGATGGAGACCGCTGAGAAGACCGCCGAGCGGTGCACCGTGGTCGTGGGGACGGACGCCCCGCAGGCCCGACGACTTGAGTATGGGTTCGTCGGCCCGGACAAACTCGGCCGCGTCTACAATCAGGCCGCCCGCCCGCACATCCGGCCCGCACTCGATGAAAACAGGGGCGCTGCCGTGGCCGAGTTCCGCGCCGCAATCGGGGATATCATACGGAGGCGAGGCTAGATGCAGATCGAATCCATCCTCCGCGCGATCCTCGTCGCCGACCCGGACGTCGCGGCGATCATCGGATCCCGCGCCTATCAGGGACACCTGCCCCGCGAGCCGACGTTTCCGGCGATCGTCTACCAGATGATCAGCCGCCCCCAGGACGGCTTGACCGGTATCGTCCAGGCCCGGATGCAGTATACCTGCATGGCCGAGTCCTGGCGCGAGGCGGCCGACCTCGCCGACGCGGTGCGGTGTGCCCTGCACGGCTACCGCGGCGTGCGGGACGGGGCGCGTATCGAGGACGTCCGATACGCAGGACAGCATGACGACTACGACGAGACGACCGGGATCCACTGGATCCCCGTGGACGTCATCGTCACGTATCTTGAGGTTTAAGCATGGCAAAATTCCAGACTGAAATTCAGAACGAGGACGCGATCCGGCTTGGATCGTGCAAAGTTGAGGTTGCACCGTACGACGAGACCACACCCGCGTACGTGGAGATAGGGGCGGCGCGCAATGTGAGGCTCGCAGAACAGATCGAGATCGCAACCATCGCGCCCGACAACGCGCCACCGATCCGCAAGGTCAAGGCACAGACCGTCGTCGTCTCGTGCGAATGGATGGAGCCGACCTTGACGGGGCTCGCAGCGCTCCGGGGAGCGCTCGACACGGTTACGAGCGCTGCTGGAGAGGATACGTTCCGGACCGGCGGAAAAACGGATATCGGGTACGTCTCCGTGCGGCTGACGAATACCAACGCCGCCGGGAAGACCTATCAGGTCACCGTATACAAAGCACAGGTGACGAAGGGACTTGAGCAGGCGTTCTCGTCGGACGCGGACCTCGAGGCGGCGGTGATCCCGCTGGAGTTCACCGGCGTGGAAGACACTACGAAACCGGTAGGGGAGCAGCTCTTTGAGATCGTCGACATGCAGGCACCGAAGACCCCGGCGGCGTGAGGTGTGACATGGTAGAGATTATCGATCTCTCCACCCTCTCGCCGAAACCGGTGATCGTCAGGATCGGGAACGGCGACGATATTGAGGAGATCGATCTCACCATCGTCCCGGCTCGCGGCACACTGCTCCTAGCGCAGGCGACGCAGAAACACGGCGGGTGGGACAAGATCCCCGACGATGAGATGATCCCGGCGATCGCGGCCATCTGCCAGCAGTCCAACCCCAAGATCACCGCCGAGTGGCTGGAGACGAAACTGACCCGGCCGCAGCTCGCGGGGCTGGCGCAGGTGGTCATCGCACAGGCGTTCCGGCGGTGGGGGGGCGGACAGGATGACGACCAGGAGGGGGAGGCAAAAAACCCGTAATCGAGGCAGGTCGGATCATTGCCCACCTGTGCCGGACGTATGGGTGGACGCCGGACTACTGCCTCGATCGCCTATCATGGGCACAGGTGATCATGTTCGATGCGTATTCGAGGGACCTCCCGGGGGTAACAGCGCCGGAGACCGGCGTGAGCCCGCCCTCAGAGGAGGGGGACGAGCCGGACGTCGAACGAATCGAGCAGCGGTATGGCCCCAGGATCAGGAGGGTGATAGATGGTCGGTGAAACAAGCGCAGGGAAACTCGTCGTCGAGATCGTCGGCGATGTCGCGGGGCTGACTCGGGCCTATGACGAGGCAGTGCGCCGCACCGAAGGGTTAGAGGGCAACCTCAAATCCATCGGGTCGCGGATGACGAGCATCGGCTCTGACCTCATGCTAAAGGTAACCGCCCCGCTCGCCCTCACCGGAGGGCTGATGGTCAAGACCGCGGTGGACTTCGACAACTCCATGCGGAAGGTCCAGGCTGTCACGGGGGCTACCGGGGACCAGTTCGACAAGCTCCGGCAGGCAGCTATCGATCTTGGTGCCTCAACTGCCTGGTCCGCGACTGAATCCGCGGAGGCTATGCGGTACCTCGGTATGGCCGGGCTCGACACGAACGAGATCCTCGAGGCCACACCGCAGATGCTCAACCTCGCGTCCGCGGGGGCGATGGATCTCGGGACCGCGGCCGACATCGCGACCAACGTCCTCACGGGTTTCAACCTGGAGATTTCAGACCTCGCCCACGTTTCCGACGTCCTCGCCAAGGCTGCAGCCAGCAGCAACACATCTGTCGAGCAGCTCGGGTACGCGATGGCCTACGTCGGACCGGTCGCGTCGTCTGCCGGGCTCTCTATCGAGGAGACGACCGCTGCAATCCAGATAATGAGTGATGCCGGTATCCAGGGCACGATGGCCGGCACGGCGCTCCGGGGCGCGTTGTCATCCCTCCTATCCCCGACGAAACAGGCCACCGATATCCTCGCCACCTACGGCCTAACCGCGGCCGACGTCGACCCGCAGGTGCACAGCCTCGCCGAGATCATCGACACGCTCGGCGCCGTAGGTATCTCCACCGGCGACGCCATGACTCTCTTCGGTGACCGGGCAGGTCCGGCGATGCTCACCCTGATCCGGTCCGGGGGCGACGGCATCCGGGACTATACCCGGGCCCTGGAAGCCTGTGACGGTGCCGCGCAGCAGATGGCCGAGACCATGAAGGGGGGTATCGGCGGTACGCTTGAAGAGATGGAAGGCGCGATTGAATCCCTATCCATTGCGTTTGGCGACCTGATCGCCGAAGCGCTGCTGCCCGTCATCCATGGTGTGACGAATCTCGCAAATTGGATCTCAGGCCTTGATGAAGGCACCCAGCGCGTCATCGTCACCACCGGACTCCTCGCCGCTGCAACCGGTCCGGTCATCTGGGGGCTCGGCACCCTCGCCGGTTCGGTCGGGCAACTGATCTCTCTCTACCGCACGTATCAAGCCTCGACGATCGCCGCCACGATCGCGACGAGAGGGTTCAGCGCCGCGATCGCCGCAAACCCGATCGGGCTCGCCATCATCGGCGTGACTACACTCGGTGCAGTCCTCCTGCCGCTGATTGCGTCCACGAATGACGCGACCAAGGCGCAGGAAGAGTATAACGCCGTGCTCCGGGAAACAGCGGATCTCACCGGCAAGACGACCGAAGAGATCGAGGACGAGATCGACATACTCAAGGAGCGGGAGCAGCAGATCCTCGCCAACATCGAGGCAATCAAGGCGCAGAACGTCGTCACCAGACACGGAGCGTTCGAGACCCGGTATGCGGCCGAGGAGACCCGCTGGCATAAACTCGCTACCGGCGACCTGACACGGGAGTTTAGGGATACAACCGACGCGATCAAGGACGGGACGGTCGCCCTCGGCAAGATGACGCAAGCGCAGAAGGATGCCATACTCGCCGCGAAGGAGCAGGAACTTGCTGAGATCCGGGCGGCGCGGGCCATCCGGGAGACCGAGCTCCAGGCCCGTCGTCTCGCGGACGGGGCGAAAACGGCATATGAGCAGGCGTCGAAAGCCGTCTCCGCACATCAGCGGGCCGTCTCCAACCTGCAGAAGGAGTACAACGAACTGAAAGAAACGATCGACAAAGCGCTCGGGATCGACAAGGAGATCGAGGACGCCGAGCGGGAAGTCGAGCGGGCAGACATCCGGCGCATCCGGGCAGAGCGCGACCTCGCCGATATCCGGGAAGAGATCAAGAAGATGCGGGCGGAAGCCGCAGGAGGCGACGCTGATGCCAAGCGGAAACTCGAAGACCTCCTCCTCCGCGAACGTGAGGCGGTGCTTGACGTTGCCGAGGCGCAGGATCGGTATCAGGAGGCGCTCAAAGCGGCAAGCGACGCACAGCAGGAGCGGGTTGAGATCGAGGAGGCGCTCAACGGCGAGAGCATCTCCAGCGCACAGAAGCGGCTCGACGAGATCGGCCGGATGCTCGAAGAGGAGCAGGAGAAACTCGACGTTGCGCTGGAAAAGCGGGAAGAGGCACAGATCGCGCACGAGAACTTTATGGCCATGCTGACGAGAGACTCGGCCACATATCAATCGGAGACATGGGCCGAATACGTCAAATTTATGGATGCCCATCCGGCATACGGCCGCACCTACTATGTCGAGTATGACGAGAACGGCAACCCGATTGGCGGTCTGCCTCAGCCTCCCGTCCGCGACATCCAGATCCCGTCCTACGGCTCGCCCGCCTTCGCGGCGGCCTCCCGGAGTACAGCGTCGGTCGCGGCCGGGGCATCAGGAGGCGCACCCGAGGGGGAGCAAGGCGCTGCTCAGACTGCTGCCCCGGGTACACAGTCGTCCGGAGACCGCCGACCGGTGGTGCGCGGGAACGACACCATCTGGTCGGACGAGGCGATCCTGAAATACGCGGAACTCGCACAGGAGACCGTTCGCGTTGGCGACAAGGTCGTGGAGTCCGCAAACGCCTTAGCCGCGCAGGCGTGGTTGCAGCGGAACGCGCCCGGGGTTACCATCCAGAACCTTAACGTCTACTCCCCGGCCGCCGACGCGAGCACAATGATGAACGAGACGAAACGCACCCTCCGGAACATCGGGACGCAGGTGGTGCTCTGATGCACCTGACCTGGCACGCTGCGAACGGCGACACGCTGGTGATCGCAGACCCGTCACAGGCCGCTCCTGAGCCGATGTTCCGCTACCTCTCCAGCGACGGGTTCGGCGGAACCGACAATGAGATCCAGACTCGGCGAGGGGCGTATCAGGACGGCACGACGTTACAGCAGGTCCGGCTGTCGCCCCGCACGCTGATGATCCGGTTCCTGCTCCTCGCTGCCGACCGGGCAGGGGTCGAGCAGAAACGCCGGCGGATCGCGGCCGCGTTCAATCCGCGAAACGGGGCCGGCACTCTGGTCTGGACGCAGGAGGACGGGTCGCAGTATGCGCTCCGGTGCGTGGCCCTCTCCGGCTCGCCCTCGTTCACTTCCGGGCGGCAGGCGCAGGGCCGGACCTGGCAGGAGGCCATTGTGGATCTCCTGGCGCCGGACCCCTGCTGGTTCGACGCAGAAGCGACCACGCTGCCGCTCGCCGGGCTGACCGGCGGGGCGACCTTTCCGATCTCGTTCCCGTGCATCTTCGCAGTCCAGGGAACGACGAGGGTCATCATCAACGAGGGCGATATCGCCGCCCCCGTCCAGATCCAGATCCCCGGGCCCTGCCTTAACCCGGTGGTCGAGAACCTCTCGACCGGGGAGAAGATCGGGTTGCAGATGGAGGTCGATGAAGGGGAGACGATCGTCATCGACACCACGTACGGTAACCTGATCTGTCGGCTCCAGGCCCGCAACGGCACTCAGACCAACGCCATGCAGTACCTGACCGCCGAGAGCACGTTTTGGCGGTTGCAGCCTGGTGTGAACATCGTGACCTTTTCGGCGCCGAGCGGGAGCGTCGAGGTCACGATCGAGTATGCATCCCGCTACACAGGAGTCTAGATATGACAGTCAAACTCAACGCAAAAGGGTATGAGGCGCTCCGTGAGCGCACGCCCGTGATCGAATGGTACGCTGAACTCCAGACGGCCGATGGGTCGGCCGCCTGTGCCCGGTATGCCCTGGCTAATCATCGCACCTCGGCCACCGGGGTCACGCCGATGACCTTTTCGCTACCGGTGACGGGAGCAGACGTCACCCTGCCCTGCCAGATCGAGCGGGTGCAACTCTTCGAGACCGCGAGCGGGGGAGACCCACTCTCCGCTGCCGAGAGTGTCGAACCCCTCCTCCTGGTCCTGGCAGCCGATGTCGGGGCCGTGGTCCTGACCATATACCTACCGGAGGTGACGTAGATGGGATTACCTGACCTCTATCCGGCCCAGGTCGGATCTCCGTACACTACCCTTGCCGCGCCGTATACAACCGGTGAGGCTACGATGACCGTCGTGGATGCGACGAAACTCCCCGACGCCCCGAACATCGTCTGCCTTGCAGGAGCGGTTGCCGGCGAGTTCCGGTACTCCGGGAAAGATGGTAACATCCTGCAGGGAGTGACCGCGCTGCCAGGCACTCCGGCGGCGACTACCTGGCCCGCCGGGACGTTTGCATTCCGCGGGATCTCCGCATACGACCATGCCTCGATAGTCGAGCATCTCACATACCAGCGCTCCCATATAGTCGAGGCATCCCTGGACCTTACCACCAACCACACGTATTCCGGCAGAGTCCTCGAAGGGGCCGAGGCGGGCGAGAATCTGGCATTCGGGGATCTCGCGGTGCTCGCGGAGAGCGGTAAGTTCGTGAAAGCCAATCCCGCCACCCTCGCCACCCTCGACGGCACTATCGCCCTGGTGGTCTCCGACACGATTGCCGCCGGCAGTCAGGGGATGTTCCTGCTTCGGGGTCTGATCCGAAATGACAGTTGGACGTTCTCGCCGGGCAAGGAACTCTATGCCGGCAGCGGGACGCTGACCCATGAACCCCCGACGACCGGGACACAAATCATCCGGAAGGTCGGGACGGCGCTCACCGCGACGATCATCGAGTTCAACCCTTCATCAACCCTCCATGCTGAATATCTGGTATCGGTTCTGCCGGTAAACACGATCAGCAAGGACAACGGTGATGTCGAGCGGAAGTTCTGGAAGGATGATTTCAGCGTTGATTCGTTGGGTGGTTATGAAGTCATAGATGGTTCCGTTGAGTATGTCACAGATCATATTAAAGTCTACAACAATACTTACTTCTACCCTATAAAATTCAAAAATAGTGCTGGATATGGTGTTAGGGCTCATATCAAACAGCCCGGTGTATCTGGGACTATGGTTAATGGGTTTAATCAGATACAATTCATGTTTGGAGGGGATATACCTTCACAATTTCCCGTATCTGAGGATTATACTAAAAGGATTGGAGTCGCGCTGTATAATGGTGGTCCAGACACAGATTCATTATATATGGGGATTGTAACACTTAATTCACCTGTGATATGGACACGAATTAAACAGTTCCCATCATCACAAGATTACTTTGATAGTCTTGCCGCGGGTTATACGTTAGAAGTGTCCATTGATAAGAATGGATATATGATAATATCTATTCCGGAATATGGATACACCTGGACCACGAGTGCACCTGTCAAATTATCAGAAATGTCAACATTCCGTATCTTAACATACAACCTTAAAACACCAATCGAAATTTACAGACTTTCAGTTACTCCATCCATCTCTTACGCCGATGATTTCACCACCGATACCTCCGAGCGGTATCAGGCAGTCACCGGAACAGTTGCCTATGACGATGCCAACAAACGGATGAACGTCACCACAGCGACAGGAGCGAATGGGAAAGCATCCGGCAGGTTGAAGTCCTACAAGTTCTGTGAAGGCGCACAACAATTTGATGTAACGCTCCCTGTCGGTGCAGACGGGGATTTCATCTGCATGGTCACTCACGCTACCGATCCTGCAATGACCAACGGTATCGGAGTAGGTCTGCAATCCGATGGAGCAGGGAACTGGAACCTCGTAACCTTATCTGGAACTACGGTTACGGAAGGTGTCGATTCTGGATTAGATGATGGTGATGTCGCAAGAATCGAGATAGAGAAGGATGACAAAGGGTGCTACTGGTATTACATATACGATGCTTCCGGCGTTAAACCAACAACACCTACTGGGAAACTCTTCACCACGTTATCAGAGGGTTACACCGGATGGTATGCTAACGGTAACAGCAAGACCTATGCGATAGACAATATCTCCATTCGCGCTGAATCCATCGTGGGACGGACGAATGTCGAGGTGACTGAACCGTTCTGGCTCAGGGATGAGTTTAGTGAGGATTCACTTGGACGGTGGTTAGGTCCAAAGACATCCGTTACAATATCCGATGGTAAACTCTTGTGGGGCAATTCAAGCACATATATGTATTTCCCTCTTGCTAGATTCAAAGAACAAACCATTTCATTCACTTGGACACCCACATCTGCATCTGAGGAATCGGGAAGATATCGCATTGCTGTCGGGTTTTGCGAGGCGTATCCTAAGACAGAGTTGTTTTCCGACTCTGGTAACAAGTATATCCTATACTTCATAGCAGATACATCATCATTGGCTCTATACAAAAATGGGGTATCATATAAGACAAATTATGGGTTAACTGGTATTACTCTTGGTGGAACTTATAATATTACGATCACCAAATCCGGTGGGACATTTAATATTACAGTAAATGATAAAACGTTCTCGTTCATTGATGATTCTGGAACACCGATTATCGAATCATCGTATGTAGCATTGATGTGTCCGAATGTAGGAACAATACCACATGAGATCACAAACCTCGAAATCTCCGGCACCCGAGTCTACAACAAACCCATCCACCGAGGAGCAATGCTTGAGACATATCACGATGGGACACAGGAGATTACCGGAACCCAACTCGTGTATGATTTCCAATGGGATCGTCGTGATGAAGTTACAGCATTACTTGGAACTTATACATGGGACGTAACCAATGGACGCTTAGTGATTACTTCCGGACCATCAGATTTTACATTAATGAAATTCAATGGGTTGAAATTCGGAGATCAATATGCTGAAATTACCATGACCATTGGAACTAATGTTGGAAGCACATTGTATTATGTATTTAATTGGGATGGTGAAATCTCAGGTAATGGTCCACGTAATTGTTATATTATACTCGTTACCACATCTACATTCCAAATCAGAAGAGTGGAGAATGGCACATCAACAACGATTACTTCAGTTGCATCTGGATTGACTGCTGGAGATATGTTTACTATAAGGATGTTAAAAGTTGGAACAACTATTCAGGCAATGCTATATGATGCAAATGGCATTTTAAAACAAACCATATCAGCAACCGATTCAACATATTCAACTGGATATAGTGGATTACATGCATATGCCATTAATCAATATATTCACAAAGTTTTGATCATTGGCAAGGAACTACATTCCTCGAACGGCATTGCTGCCTGCATCCCGCCGATAGGGGGCGGGGCGAGATATGGGGTAGAAGAGTCCGTCTACATCCCCATCACCCCCGGCACCGAGATCCCGGTCGGATCTGTTGTCATCAGTCCGAACGCAAAATCCACGGTAGTCGGGACAGCCCTGACCACCTTCGCACAGACACCCGCCGGGGTCTCGGCCTCACTCGAGTATGCGACCGGCACAAAGACTTGCCCGGGTCTGTCGGCTGCCTTCGCTCCGACAGGGAGACATCGGGTCAAGGCCGACCGCAACACCCTGACGAACATCGGGGTCAAAGGATCTGCGGCTGGCACCAGTCCGGCGGTCTACATCGACAGTCTCCATGTCCGGAAGCAGGAGGTGGTAGCATGAGCCGCCTACTCCGTGGCCCGGTGCCGGCAGAGTTCCCCTGCTCGGTGATAGAGGTCTATGACGACGATACCGGCATCGTGGAGGTGCCGGACATCTTCACCCGCCAGATTCAGACTGGCGTGGTTGAGGACGACGACGGGATCGAGATCCCGACCTACGATCTTGAGGTGTTCGAGCCGGATCTGTCTGCCTACGAGGAAGTCACCTGGGCTGAGGTCAAGACCCTGATCCACTTCGACTTCAAGATCCGCAACACCCTCTACACCTTCCGTAACACCCCGGGGGCCACGCATGCCGGCATTGAGGATGAGGTTATCTGCATCCGAGACTATCCGGCCTTCATCTATCACACGGTCGATCAGGGCGCTGCCATTGAGCATATAGGCCACTATCGCCGGCTCCGGCACCCCACTGTCCCGCCGCTCAAACTATCGGGCGATACGTTCTATGTGGGCGGCCCGGAGGACTATGATGATACTCCGTTCCAGGACGCCACTGACCCATCAATCTCGCTGACGTTGGCCGACATTGAACTCTGGAAGGATGGGGTATATGTGAAGAACTATGCCCGTCCCCGGCCTGTGGATGAGGTATGAGGCGGTTTACCTTCTCCCCCTTTTCCTGCCCCGGCACCCGGCAGACTCGACACGGGGTTATTGAAGGGGCAGAGGGAACCATTGTCGCGACGCGGGAACCTCTCGTCGCCGCGGACCGGTTGGCAGCGATCGCCGGGCTTGGAGGTTATCTTGCCGGGCGGTCGTATGCGGTACCGGACGTCTCCGGCGGCGTTTCAGTGATGTTCAAGGAGGTGTACCCCATATGACCGATATTCAATTCAAGCGCGGCTCGACGTTGCCTGTCTACCAGATCACGCTCTACCGCCCGGACAGCCCTACGACCCCGCTCCCCCTCGCCGGCGCCGAGGTGCGCCTGGTCGCAAAATCCCGGCTCACGGGGGAGATCGTGATCGACCGATCTCTAGAGATCCTCGATCCGACCGCCGGCCTCTGCCAGTTCACCCGGGAGGCCGATGAGTACCACGGAGGCGAGACCTGCCAGGCAGAGATCATCGTGACGTTCGGCAACGGTGCCGTCCTGATCCTGCCGACGACCGGCTACTACTCCCTCATCATTGAGGACTCGCTGGCATGACCGACATTGAACTCCGGAAGGATGGGGCATATGTTAAGAACTATGCCCGTCCCCGGCCTGAGGAGGAAGTATGAGGCGGTTTACCATCTCCCCCTTTTCCTGCCTCGGTACCCGGCAATCTCGTGTCGTCGAGGTTGCAGGCGAGAGTGCTACTGTTGACGCCACTCGCTCGTTTGCAGCGGCACCCCGGACCGTCGCAGTAGAGATCCCCTTGGAGGTCTGGCTGGATGCACATGCATACCTGGGCACCGCTCCGTCGTACCTGGTTCCTGGGATGCGGCGATTCGGGCTGTCCCGGTTTTCCTGCCCCGGCACCCTCCAGTCTCGACACATGGCTGTTGAGGGGGCAGAGGCAACCATTGCCGCGACGCGGGATCCTCTCGTCGCTGCGGACCGGTTGGCAGCGATCGCCGGGCTTGGAGGTTATCTTGCCGGGCGGTCGTATGCGGTACCGGACGTCTCCGGCGGCGTCAACATAACGTTCGAGGAGATATAGATGGCCGTCGATATCGAAATCCAGCAAGCCGGGACGTGGCCGACCTACCGACTGACCCTGACCCGGTCCGGGCACCCGCTCCCGCTCGCCGGAGCGACCGCCCACCTGATCGCGATCCACGCGCAGTACCCAGTCTGGGAGATCCGGAAACAGATGGAGGTCGAGAACCCGTTGGGCGTCCTGGTCTGCCGGTTCGCGGCCGAGGACACTGTCCATCCCGGCACCTACAACGTCACGATCCGAATCCTCTGGGGCGACGGGTCGGCCGATACTCTGCCGGTCGCCGGATCGTACCAGATGGTGATCGGCCCCGGGCTGGTTGCCCCCGATACTCCGCCAGAGCCCCTCCGGGTCTACGAGCGGTCCGGCGGCGTGTTGACGCTGCTCGGGGTGATCGATGCGTATGAGGCGATTGAATGGACCCGGCGGTGGCGCTCTCCCGGAGAATGGCAGGCCGTCATCAACCGGTATGCCACCGGGGCGGAGTATCTGAAAGAAGGCCGGTTCGTCTCGCTCCCCCGACGCGGTCAGCACCTGGTCGGCCGGATCGAGAGTATCGAGGGCCAACAGACGGAAGAAGGGGAGATCAGTGAGAACTGGACGGTCCGCGGGCGGGAGGCGGGCGTCATCCTACAAGACCGGATCTGCCTGCATGGAGTCTCGTCCGGGACCGGGTATGACGAGCAGAAAAATGTTGTCGGGGAGACGGCCATGCGGCATTACGTCGACGTCAACGCGGTCAACCCGACCGATCCCGATCGGGCGATCCCTGGGTTGGTGTTGGCTCCGGTCGACCAGGGTCGAGGATCGTTAGTCACGGTCTCCGCCCGGTTCCAGGCGCTCCCGGACCTCCTGGAGCAGATCGCTCTCCAGTCCGGGCTCGGGTGGGAGATCGGCTACGACTTCTCCGGGCAGCAGTTCGTCTTCACCGTGTTGGATGGGGTAGATCGGAGCGCCGAGGTCCTCCTCTCCCCGCGACTCGGCAACTGCCTGGTCTCCGGGTACCGGGCCTGCCTCTCGGACGCCCCGACCCTGGCGGTCGTGGCCGGGCAGGGGGAAGCCGCCGACCGGGAGATCGTGGAGGTCGGGACCGCGACCGGGTGGGACCGGCGCGAGGTCTTTGTAGACGCCCGGGACCTGGACGCGACCGACGCCCTGATCGCCCGCGGGGATGAGAAACTCGCGGAAGTTGGGGAGACGACAACCCTGGAAGTCGAGTATATCCCGACCCCGACGTATCGCTACATGACGGACTTTGACCTCGGCGATATCGTGAGCGCCGAGTACCCGGGCATCTGCTCGATGCAGGCCCGGATCGTTGCGGTGACCGAACAGTATCCATCCGGGCGGATTGTGCTCGGACTTGGGAAAGAGTGGCCGGACCTGATCAGTCTGGTCCGGGCGATGCGGAAAGAGAACGCGGAGATGAGACGATGACACTGAATTACGGGATTTTCGATGTGAGCGACCCGCAGAACCCCGACAGGGTGTATTCGGCGGCGCTCCTGAGCAGGATTCTGAGCAAGCATATCCGGGACGGGATCGTCCACGGCGACGGCGGCGAGTTGGCCGTCACGGTGACGGACCCGCCGGCGATGACCGTCAAGGTGGCAACCGGGACCGCGATGGTGCAAGGCCGATTTTGCGAGAATGATGCGGCGCTGACGCTGTCGGTGCCGGCGGCTCACGCGACCTATCCCCGGATCGACCGGGTGGTGGTGCGGCTGAACGCCTCGCCCGGCCGGACGATCGATATCCTGGTTAAGAAAGGGACTCCGGCACCGTCCCCGGTCCCGCCGGGCCTGACCCGGACCCCGGAGACCTGGGAGTTGTCGCTCGCGCAAATCTTCGTCGCGGCTGGCGCGACGATGGTCCAGGCCGCGAATATCACCGACGAGCGCAGGGACGCGACCCTGTGCGGCTGGGCGTGTGCGACCTACCTCCCGTCCTCGCAACTGGAGATCACCGGGCCGGTCAATATGCAGGGGAACGCGCTGACCGGGCTGCCGGCGCCGAGCGCAGGGACGGACGCCGCCCCGAAATCCTACGTGGATGCGACGCTCCCGAAACTGTCGCAGATCGCGATCGACGCGGACAAGGACTGGGGCGGGAAGAATATCACGAACGTTGGGGTGATCCGAACCTCGGACGTCACCTGCGTGGGGAACACCAACATCCTCTTTCTCAGTACGCCATCGAACACGGTCCAGGCGAGTTCTACAAATGTATTGGAGGGGAACATTTCGGAATGGCAGACAGTAGCGAAATTTTTGATGCCGTCTAATGTTCTTCGGGGCGGGATTCGCATTAAAGCCCAAGTCAAAGAGACGTTCGTTCTGGGTTCCTATTCCTCTCTAAAAACCCAAATATTCGTGGATGGGGTAAATGTTGGAGGATTTGTTATTACTGGTACAGGTTGGCAAGAGGCGAGTAAAGACATATATGATGATGGTATGTGGGGGTCGATCGTTGAAATCAAGGCCATGTCTGATCAAGACAAGACGAACAAGGAATGTGGTATTCGGAATTGCAGAATTTGTGCCACGTTTTCCCGTCTTCCGACGTCGGAGACGCCTGTAACCCAGACGTTGGTGTGAGATCCATTTTCTCTCATGACCTACTCCCAATCATCTTTCTGGACCCCGGCGCGCATCGCCGCGGTGATCGGGGCCATCCTGCTCGTCGTGGCGCTCGCATACCTGGCAAGCCTGCCGCAGAACCAGTTCCAGCCGGCCGACCTGCTGGAGCCGAAATACGCCGCCGACGCGGATCTCGGCTACTGGATGGTCGACAAGTACGATCCGGAGGTCGACGTCTATCACCTGCTCGTGGTGATGCAGCACGACAACGGCACGTTCGAGTGGTTGGACGGCGACGGGATCTGGTTACCCCGGCGCGCCGTCGAGGGGACGTTTACCGTGATCGGATCGTTCGACGCCCGGAAAGCGCACCTCTGATCCGGCGAGGGCAGTTAGGGTATCTAGGATCGTAACTTTTTAAGATCTCTCTCTCATGTGGAAAGTTACGATCTCTCGTGCCCTATGTGCCTCGTTCTGCCCTTCTTGCGATAGTTATTTATACTATTACAACTAATATATGTATTGTAAGAGGTGTAAGAGATGGAGATTGTACAACTCGCGAAGATCATCCCCCTGCACGAGATGCTAGATGAGGCAAAGTTCCAGACGCTGAAAGAGGATATGGAGGAGCGCGGGTGGGTCGGCCGCCCGCTCGTGGCATACCCCTGGGGGGACGGCCTCCGGGCGCTGAACGGGTCGCACCGCTACGCAGCAGCTTGCGCCGCCGACCTCTACGAGATCCCGGTTGAAATCATCCCCGAAGATGCGCTGACACCAGAGCAGATCGAGCGCCTCGACCGGGAGCACGACACAGATGGTTTCGTCCGGGCGCTGGAGGAGTTCGCCGAGGATGGCACGGCCGGCCTCGATGCGGCTCTCGAAATCATGCAAGCAGAAGCTGAGCAGGAGTGTGCAAGCAGAAGCTGAGCAGGAGTGAATTTGCAAAAACGATAGTTATATATACTATTACAACTAATATGTATATGTAAGAGGTGTAACAAATGAGATGTTCGTGTGGTAGAAAAATCACCCAGACCGAGGGGTCGGGGAAAGACAAAGTATGGATTTGTGAATGTGGTGCCCGGTACCAGATGATTCGGGGAAAAGCACGGAGGGTGTAAAATGGTAAATTTCAGAGAGATTGAGGAGGGCGAACTCCTCGTTTTCCGAGACCGACGTAACAACAAGGTGTATTCTGAAATCGTAACATTCGTAGGGTTCGCAAACAATGGGTACCCTATCGTAGAATTCGAGAATGGAAAGCGTTTGATTGTACTACCAGAGCAACTGGCGTATCCTCACGAAGTAGAGTACGTCAACATCCGGATCTACCGCGCCGACCGTGACCGGCTCGCCGCGACCATGAAGTACGGCGATACGATGGCGGACAAGATTCATACGCTGATCGAGAGGGCGCGACTGTGAGGCGCGGCCCTCACATCCGCACATTTTTGAAAACGGCCATCGTCGGAGTAGAGTCAAACCGGATACATTATATATCCATGAGTAGATCTATGAATATGAGGCAGCGGAACAGCGCGAAACCAAAACCAAAGCTCCAGGTCTACGTTAGTCAGGAGGTTGCAGATCGACTCAGAGATTACGCCTCATTAGTGGGGGTGTCCGCATCGTTTGCCACGGAAATGGCGCTGCGGGCATACCTCGATATGGAGAGGGTAAAAATATGACGAAAAGGAATTCCTATGTCGGCCACTGCGCTGCCGCCTGCAATCCGGGAGCGGGAACCGACGCTCAGAATGGTACGTTCGATCGTATATTAGTTGCGGCCGCGGAGCATGCCGCACGCGAGGCAGGGCTCCCGGGGCGCGCGGATCGTATGATCACCTGCCGCTCCTGCGGCGCGCCGACCGCGAGCAGCGACGGGATCTGCCGAGACTGTGCGGACGCGATGCGCGAAGAGCGGGCCGCGGCCCTGGGCGAGCGGTGCCGCATCCACCGGGTGCGGTACGTCGAGGACCTCCCCGTCTCCGTGCTAGAGGAGATACAGGCCGAGTGGGGGCGGTGCTGATGACCAGCGACAATCTCCTGGAGCGGGCGTTCATGGCCCGGATCCGGGCCGATGAGTACCGGGAGGCGCTCGCTGCCCTGCAGCGCGAGTTCGACGAGCGGCCGGATGTCATCGAGATCAAGCGCCGGATCGAGCGCTGCGAGGAGGAGCGGCGCCAGTGCATCGAGCAGGCAAAGGCCGCCGGCATCAGCAAGCAGGGCTCGTTCCGGCTCAAGGTCCGCACCCGCAAGCAGCGCACGGTGATCCCGGAACGGTTCTTTGCCCGGTTCGGCGCGGAGACGTTCGTCGCGTGCGCGACTGTCGCGATCGGTAAGGCCGAGGCTCTGCTGGGCAAGGGGACGTTCGATGACTGCTGTGAGGTCGAGGTCAAGGATCTCGGTGCGACGGTTGAGTATGTGCGCCCGGAGGGGTCGGAATGATCCCCGCACTCCCCTGCGGCACCTATGCAGACTCCGGCGTCCCTGCCGGGGCGTTTTACGTCGCCGCGTTCGAGGACGGCGACCAGACGCACCACGTCGGCGAGTATCGGATCGAGACCGTCCTCCGGGCGCTGCGGGCGCTCCAGGCCTGCGGCTACGACGACGTCGAGGTCGGCAGCGTCGAGCGCGACGGGAAAACGCACCTGCTCCTGATCGGGCTCGACGGCGAGGCGCGGTTCGGCGACCGGCAACTCGGTTGCATCGCGGTCGCTCCGGTGGAGGTGCCGGAATGACATTCCTACCCAAAAACGCCCTTATCGCGGGCACGATCAACCTCGGGAACTACGATAACTTCCGTTTCGAGTTCGGCGCGGAGATCGCCTCCTCTGAAGACTACCTCGAACTGGTCAGATTTGCCGCGGGGAGCCTGATCGGGCAGTTCCGCAACGCCGACGAGAATACGCAGACTATCATTCGGGCATACGTCGCGAGACTCTGCAGCATCGAGGAGGAGGATGTGCCTTGCCTGGGGACGCCTGCGCCCGAGACCCCGGCGCCGGAGACACCACCGGTCACGACCCCGGAACCCGTGCCTCAACCGCCGAAACCCGCGCCTGCACCGCCGACACTGAAACCCGGCGAGGAGGTCTGCGAGGAGTGCGGGGGCATAGTCCCGGCGCAGCAGGCCAAACTCTCGAAACTCTTTCAGAACAAGGCGCTCTGTAAGTCGTGCCTTGACGGGAGGCGGTCGTGATGCTTCTTATTTTCGCGACGCCCGAAGAGGCCCGGGAACTGCTCGGGCTCTCGACTCGGCAGCCAGAGATCGTCCGGCCGCAGACGAGCGGCCCGTGCGTGTATTACGACGAGCAGACGGAGTACGTGGCGGACGCCTACCCATGCACATATCCGTACGGCGACGGCGTCTGCCCGCACCT
>Ga0209537_1001012_pt1 | contig 32905 bp, 28 predicted proteins | sample BioPla4DNA1_FD_187698 | JGI IMG/M metagenome (GOLD analysis project Ga0209537, IMG submission 187698) | Biogas fermentation microbial communities from Germany - Plant 4 DNA1 (SPAdes) (version 2) | ecosystem: Engineered > Bioreactor > Anaerobic > Digestate | place: Bielefeld, North...
AAATTTTAGAGTATCATAAATAAGGGCGTATTATACAACATCAAGATGGCAAAAAAGAAAGCTCTGCAAACCGCATTATTGCAAGGGTTTACAGAGCTTTTTGTTCTTTTTTACTGCGAATAAAAGGTTTAAAAAAGAAGGAAATCGCCCCCGGAAAGCGAAATAAAATTATTGGTCTCACGTTGGGGTGAGGCCTTCACACTGCATTTAATATTTCGAAATATTCGGTTAATTTGTTTGGTTGACATAAATTTCCAAATCTTTCGACACGTAAACTGCTTTTAGTTGTCAGAACGCTAATGTTTTGTTATTATCTATAATAGAGGTTTTTTCGCTTTCAATAATTTTCTTTTTACCTGTGGATAACTTGTGGATAAGCTTGTCTGCAGGCATTTTTATCTGCTAATCAGCTTTTTAAAAAGAGTTGTGGATAACTATAAAAGTCCAGCTAAATTCGTTTTTCAGAGCACAAAACCCGCATAAATTCGACAAATACTTATCCACAAAAGCATGTGGATATCCCTGTGGATAACCTTTGGATAACTATAATCCCACTTAAACAGCTTCCAGAAATTTTCCAGAAAAACATTGTGGATAAGCGGAAATCTCTGCTAAAACCTTTTTTCATCGTTCCAAATGCTGTATAATAGCACTTGCAGTTATCCACAGTTTTTGTGGATAAGCTGTGAACAGTTTTTGGATAACCGGGAAGAAATGTTGATATTTCAACGCTAAACAGGTTGTGTATAATTTTGTCCAGGCTGTGGATTGTTTGAAGGGAGGCGAGGTATTGTTTTCTCTTTTTCGAAAGAAGAAAGGGTTGATGCCAGAGATTTGCATCGCTATTTACGACTCTTTCGCTTGCTCTCCCAGGATAATTAATTGCCAGGAGAAAAACCTGGCTGAAGCCATTGAAAAGTTTTCACAGAAAATATATCAGCTCGCTCAGGAAAAGGGCGGAAAGATGCCCTTTTCAGTGATTAAGGAATTGGTGGAAAACCTACTTCATGCCAAGTTTGCAGATGCCACTGTGACCATTTATCCAGACGGAAACACCATCCGCTTTTCAGACCACGGGCCTGGAATAGAAGATCCCGAGAAAGCTTTTCAACCTGGTTTTTCCAGTGCCACCTCTTTTGAAAAGAAATATATAAAAGGGGTGGGCTCGGGGCTGCCTGTGGTCCTGGAAGCGCTGAAAAACTTGGGTGGAAAAATTGAAATCGAGGAAAATCTCCAAAGGGGGGCTGTTGTCACCATTTCTCTGGGGGAGACGGCGAGCACCTCGGAAGATTTTGAAATCGATCCTTCAACAGAAGAGCAGGACGGTCAAGCAGGAAAATCCCCGCCTGACCTCGAACAATATAATGCTCTAGATAATCCCCCGAAGCTAACTAAAAGACAACTGAGGGTTTTTCTGTTGATTACGGAAGAAGGGGAGGTTGGTCCCAGTTCTGCTGCAAGCAAACTGGGGCTCAGCCTTACTACTGCTTTTCGCGAACTGTCAGCTTTAGAAGAACTAGGTCTTGTCAAAACTACAGAAGGGGGAAAGCGGTGCCTTACTCCTTTGGGCATGAAACTAGTTCCTGAATACATTAAATAGAGCATAATAGAGCGAGGCGAAGGTAATGAGCGATCAGAAAATGGACAACATGTGGAAGAAAATTATGGACCTAGTTAAGCAGAGGATAAGTCCTTCCAGTCTGGAAACCTGGGTGAACGAATGCAGCCCCCTTGCCATCGCCGATCAAAAGCTTTACGTTGAGGTCACTGAAAACGCTACCGGAGATTGGGTGGAACTCCGCTACCTGCCAGTGCTGGTTGAAGCTTTGCGGTTAGTAGGCGGCCCTGAGTGGGAATTACGTTTAGTCTACCCCAACGAAAAAGAGGAAGTACTGCAGAGCATACAGGAAGCAGCTGCAGCAGACTCTCTGATTACTCCTTTAAACCCTAAATATACCTTTGAAACTTTTGTTGTAGGCAACAACAACCGTTTTGTCCACGCAGCAGCCCAGGCTGTGGCACAATCCCCTGGACATGCCTACAACCCCCTGTTTATCTACGGTGGTGTCGGTTTGGGCAAGACCCACCTGATGCACGCCATCGGCCATTGGATTTTGGAGCATAATTCTCAGGCCAAAGTGGCTTACGTTTCTTCTGAGCATTTCACCAATCAGCTCATCAATGCCATCAGGGATCAAAAAACCGATGATTTCCGCAACGCTTACCGCACAGTAGACATCCTCCTGGTTGACGACGTCCAGTTTTTGGCAGGCAAAGAACAGACCCAAGAGGAATTCTTCCACACTTTCAACACACTCCACGGCGCAAGCAAACAGATCGTTCTGACCAGTGACCGTCCGCCAAAAGATATTGCAACCTTGGAAGATCGGCTGCGCTCTCGTTTCGAATGGGGACTAATCGCAGACATCCAGCCGCCGGATCTGGAAACGAGAATAGCTATTTTAAAGAAAAAAGCTAACTTGGAAAACATGGATATACCAGGTGATGTTCTGGTTTACATCGCAGACCAATTCAGCTCCAACATCAGAGAGCTGGAAGGAGCTTTGGTCAAGGTTACAGCTCACTGCGCCCTGAAGCAGACGCCAGTCACATTGGAAGAGGCCAAACAGGTGCTGGCAGATATCCTGCCTGTTCAGAGGAAAACAATCTCTATTGATCTGATCCAGCAAAAAGTGGAAGACTATTTCGGCGTCAGCGTTTCAGATCTGAAAGGCAAGAAAAGAACCCGGGAAATCGCCCATCCCAGGCAAGTTGCCATGTATCTGTGCAGAGAGCTGACTGACGCTTCTCTTCCTAAAATCGGCCAGGAATTCGGCGGCAGAGATCACACGACAGTCCTCCACGCCTGGGAAAAAATCAAAGCAGAGCAAGAGAAAAACGAAACCTTTTCCAACGAGCTGAAAGAGCTGATCCATCTGATCCAAACAGACTGACTTGTTGATAGATTTGTGGAAAACCTGTGGAAAGGCTGTGGAAAATTGAAATGAATTTTTTTCCATCCACAAGGCCTGTGAGTACTGTGGACAACTATCCACAAATTTTTCACAGGCAGCAAACACCTTTTCAGCTTGAAAATCAATCGTTTTTCACAATTATCCACATATCCACAGGCCCTACTACTACTACTACGATCAATGTCTTTAAAATAAAAAAGGGGTAGATTGATTTGAAATTTACGTGTAACAAAGACGTGTTGGCTAAAGCAGCGCAGATCGTCCATAGGGGAACCAAAGACATAGAGCTACCCATTATGTCCGGAATTCTCCTGCGCACAGAGGGCGAACAATTAATTTTGGCTTCTACTGACACAGAAGAGGGAATTGAATGCAGGGTTCCCATCCAGTGCGAAACTGAAGGCGGCGCCATTTTGGACGGCTATTATTTTACAGAGATCATCCGCAAAATGGCGGGCCCCAACATTTTGATCGAGCAAAACCAGCAGGACCACACAGTCCGGGTTATGTCCGGTGAATCCTTTTTTGATTTGGTCTACATAGATGAAGAAGAGTTTCCCCAGTTTCCGCAAGTGGATGTGAACAGCACTTTCACAGTCCCTCAAGCCCTGCTGAGGAAAATGATTGCCAAAATCATCCCGTCCCTTGCAGACAACGACACCCGGTACCTCCTCATGGGCGGACTAATCGAGGGAAGGGATGGGAACCTTAAGCTTGTTGGTACAGACAGCCACAGGCTCGCCATCGCAAGCAAGGAAGGCGCTTATCTTGAGGAACTTCCTTCTTTCAGCATTATTCTGCACAAGAAGATGCTGGCAGAAGTGGCTGGGGTCTTGAATCAGGATGAAAAATCCACTGTTGAAGTGGCCATGGGAACCAATCATGTGGTTTTCAAACTGCCAGGGGTTACCATCATCGCCAGAAAAATGGAGGGGGAATATCCCCAGTATGAGGCTGTAGTGCCCCAGGAATTCAGCACCACCCTTTTGGTTGACAGACAGCAGCTGCTGGCAGCTGTGGACAGGCTGTCTCTTTTAGGGGTGGGAAAAGAGAGCACTCCCCTCATCCGCTTCCACATCGGCGACCAGCAATTGCTCCTTACCTCCCGGGATCAGACCAAAGGACAGGGAGAAGACAGGCTCTCCTGCGAAAAGGAGGGAGAGAACCTGGAGCTTTCTTTTAACGGCAAGTTTCTGCTGGACGGACTGCGGGCTCTTGAAGGGGAAGAAGTAAAAATAAAGTTTTCCGGCCCAATGAGCGCAGCCTTGCTCACAGATCCAGAGAGCGATGAGTTCAAATATGTGCTGATGCCCACCTTTGACTGAGGAGAGAGTACCTTTGCAGATAGTTGAAATCCATACACCTACCATAGACTTGGGGCAGTTTCTCAAGTGGGCAGGAATTGTGGGCACAGGAGGAGAAGGAAAGCTGCTTTTGTCTTCAGGGGAGGTTCTGGTCAATGGAGAAGTTGAAACCAGGAGGGGCAGGAAACTCGTGGCTGGAGATCAGGTGACGGTCTTGGGGGTTGGAGAGTTCAAGCTGGAGGTTAAGCCTTGAAGCTGAAAGCCATCTCTGGGCAAAACTTCCGCAATTACCAATCCTTCCTTTGGGAGCCAGCCGATTGGCTGAACGTTTTGGTGGGAGACAATGCCCAGGGCAAGACCAACCTCTTGGAAGCAATTCACGTCCTTGCCACAGGAAAATCCTGGCGCACCCGCCGGGATCTGGAATTAATCGGTAAAGGCGAAAGCCACATGTGGCTGAGCGCCCAAGTTGCCAACAGGTACACCACCTCGAAAATAGATTTTCGCCTCACTCCCCAGAAACAAATAGCGGTCAATGGGAAAGCAGTCAGGCGGCAGATAGACCTTTTGGGAAAATTTTTAGTTGTGACTTTCACCCCCGAAAACCTTGCCTTGGTGAAGGGCAGCCCCCAAATCAGGAGAAGGTTTTTAGATCTGTGCCTCGTGCAAATGAGCGAGAGCTACAGAACAAATCTCGTCCAATACAACAAAGCCCTCAAGCAGCGCAACAGCCTCCTGAAATCGGGCATGGCCCACCCGGGCCTTCTGAATCCCTGGAGCGAACAGATGGTGAATTTCGGGGTGCGGCTGATGATCGAGCGCTATAAGGCCTTGGAAGAGCTGGGGAGGCTGGCAGCTGAATATCAACAGCAGCTCTCAGGGCAGGTTGAAAGTTTGTCCATTGTCTACGAGCCGGCTGTTCCCCTTCCCAAAGAGAGAACTGCCAGAGCCTGGGGAAGGGAGTTCAGGGAGAGGCTGGAGGAGCTCCTGCCTCAGGAGCGGCTGCGGGGCCTTACTTTAACAGGACCACAGCGGGACGACTTTGCATTGGTCCTCAACGGTGCAGACCTGAAGCTGTACGGTTCCCAAGGGCAGATGAGAACAACCTCTTTGGCCCTGCACCTGGCAGCTTTGGAGTTTTTGGAGCAGCAGCTTGGAGAAAGACCTCTGTTGCTTTTGGACGATGTCCTTTCAGAGCTGGACGAAAAGCGGCGGGAAAGACTTTTCTCCCTTTTGGAAGAAAGCACCCAGACAATTCTCACCACCACAGGGGCTGACCTGTGGGTGAAAAAAGAAGACAACTGCTGGCGGATCGTATCTGGCACCATCAGCCGGCTTTAGAAAAGGAGGAGGGGCCTTGGCATATCTGCACTTAGGAGGAGAAGTAGCGATCCTGGATCGGGAAGTGATCGCCATTTTGGACTTGAAATCTCAGGCAACATCTGAGGCTAGTTTGGAGTTTCTGCAAATCGTCAAGGAAGAAGGTTTTGTCAAGGACTTGGCGGGAGATAAAGCGAAATCGCTGATCTTGGCCACGGAAAACCGCGTTTACATCTCGCCTATCTCGTCCTGGACGCTCTTGAAAAGAGCAAATTTAGAGCATCTGCTTACTGGCGAGACAAAAGGATACAAACTGGAGGACGGTCAGATAACGAGCCTTGAGAATTAGCGTTTGCCCCTTTTGGCGGGGTTGTGGTATGATAAAAGGTGGACGTCCTTTCCCGGAGGAATATCCTTCGGGGTTTTACTTGTAAAGGAGAGTTTGGATGGAAAGGAACAAGGAACTGAAAAACTACGGTGCAGAACAAATCCAGGTCTTAGAAGGCCTGGAGCCTGTGCGCAAACGACCGGGAATGTATATAGGTTCAACAGGCCCAAGAGGCCTTCACCACCTGGTATATGAGGTGGTAAACAACAGCGTTGATGAGTCCATGGCAGGTTACTGCGATTTGATCAAGCTGGTGCTGAAACCTGACTCCGTTGTGACCATTACAGACAACGGCCGCGGCATCCCGACGGAAATTCACCCCACAGAAGGCAGGCCCGCTGTAGAGGTGGTCATGACAAAACTCCATGCAGGCGGCAAGTTCGGCGGCGGCGGATACAAGGTATCAGGTGGCTTGCACGGCGTTGGCGTCTCTGTGGTCAATGCCCTCTCAGAGTGGATGGAAGTTGTGGTGAAAAGGGACGGCAAAGTCCACAGGCAAAGGTTCAGCCGCGGCGAGCCGTTGGGGGAGCTGGAGGTAATTGGACAGACAGAGGAAACAGGCACAGAGATCACCTTCAAACCAGACAGCGAGATTTTCGACACTTTAGAGTTCAGCTTTGATACATTGGCAGCCCGCCTGCGTGAGCTTGCTTTTCTCAACCGGGGCTTGCGGATCGAAATGCTGGATCAGCGGACAGAAGAGGAAAAGCAGGCTGTTTTTCAGTACGAGGGCGGAATTATATCTTTTGTGGAGTACCTCAACCGCAACAAAGACGTGCTGCACAAAAAAGTGATCTATTTCGAAAGGCAGCTTGACGATGTGCAGATCGAAATCGCCATGCAGTACAACGCTGGCTACAACGAAAGCGTCTTTTCTTTCGCCAACGACATCAACACAGTGGAAGGCGGGACCCACCTCAGCGGTTTTCGCACAGCCCTCACCCGCACCCTGAACGATTACGCCCGCAAAAGCGGCTTGTTGAAAGAAAATGAAAGCAACCTCACAGGGGAAGACGTCCGGGAGGGGCTTGTGGCCATCATCTCTGTGAAGCTGCCAGATCCCCAGTTCGAAGGACAAACCAAAGAGAAGCTGGGAAACAGCGAAATAAAGGGACTGGTGGACTCCGCTTTTTCCGAAGCCCTCTCCACCTATTTGGAGGAAAACCCCTCTGTTGCCAAATCCATAGTGAGCAAAGCCATCAGCGCTGCCAGGGCACGGGAGGCCGCCCGCAAAGCCCGGGAGCTGACAAGGCGGAAAACCGCTTTGGAAAGCGGCAGCTTGCCTGGAAAGCTTGCTGACTGTTCCCTGAAGGACCCAGCCCTCTGCGAGCTGTACATTGTGGAGGGAGACAGCGCCGGCGGCACAGCCAAGCAGAGCAGAGACAGGCGCTTTCAGGCAATCATGCCTCTGCGCGGCAAAATATTGAACGTGGAGAAAGCGCGGCTTGATAAGATCCTCAGCAACCAGGAAATCCGCGCCATGATCACTGCCTTCGGCACAGGCATTTCAGATGACTTTGATCTGAGCAAAGCCCGCTACCATAAAGTGATCATCATGACTGACGCCGACGTTGACGGCGCCCACATCCGCACCCTGCTCCTCACCTTCTTCTACCGCTACATGAGGCCGCTGGTGGAAAACGGCTATGTCTATATAGCCCAGCCACCTCTCTATCAGGTGAGGAAAGGGAAAACTGTAGAGTACGCATACAGCGACAGGGAACTTGACGAGATCCTGAACAAGATCGGCAGACAGGGAGTTACCATCCAGCGCTATAAGGGTCTTGGAGAGATGGACGCAGAACAGCTTTGGGAAACAACCATGGACCCCCAAAGGCGGACCCTCATCCAGCTGACCATCGAAGATGCAGTGGAAGCAGACCAGATTTTCAGCATCCTGATGGGCGAAAAGGTAGAGCCCAGGCGGCAATTCATCCAGGAGCATGCCAAGGAGGTGAGCAACTTAGATGTCTGAGAACAACAGCGAAATCGTACACGGCAAAATAGTAGGTGCAGACGTAACAGAGCAGATGCGCCAGTCCTACATCGACTACGCCATGAGCGTGATTGTAGAGAGAGCGCTGCCTGATGTCCGGGACGGGCTGAAGCCAGTGCACAGGCGAATCCTCTTCGGCATGAGCGAATTGGGCAATACACCAGACAAGCCCCACAAAAAGTCCGCCAGAATCGTGGGAGAGGTGATGGGTAAGTTTCACCCCCACGGAGACAGCGCTATTTACGACGCCATGGTGCGGATGGCCCAGGATTTTTCCTACCGGCTGATGCTGGTTGACGGCCACGGGAACTTTGGCTCTGTAGACGGCGATCCGCCAGCTGCCATGCGCTATACAGAAGCAAGGCTCTCTGAAGCTGCCATGGCGATGCTGCAGGATCTGAACAAGGATACAGTTGATTTTAAGCCCAACTTCGATGAAACTCTCAAGGAACCTGTGGTCCTGCCTTCCCGCTTCCCTAATCTTTTGGTAAACGGATCCTCGGGGATCGCAGTGGGAATGGCCACCAATATACCTCCCCATAATTTGGGAGAGGTCATCGATGGTTTGGCCATGTTAATTGACAATCCTGAGATCACCATCGAAGAGCTGAACAAAGTGATCAAAGGCCCTGATTTTCCCACCAGCGGCATTATTGTAGGCCGGGACGGGATCCGGCAGATGTACAAAAGGGGCAGGGGCAGGATCAGGGTCAGGGCTAGGGCCTATATAGAGACCACTTCAAACGGCAGATCCCGGATCATAGTGACAGAAATCCCCTATATGGTCAACAAAGCTGCCCTCCTCGAGCGGATCGCAGATTTGGTGAGGGAGAAGAAGATCGACGGGATTTCCGATCTGCGGGATGAATCGGACAGGACCGGGATGAGGATTGTAATCGAGCTGAAGCGGGACGCTCACGGACAGATCGTCCTCAAACAGCTCTACAAACACACTCAGATGCAGGAAACCTTCGGAGCCATCATGCTTGCCCTGGTGGACAACGAGCCTAGAATTTTGAACCTGAAGCAGATGCTGATCCACTACCTGGATCACCAGAAAGAAGTTGTCACCAGGCGGACCCAATTCGACCTGCGGAAAGCAGAAGAGCGGGCCCACATTTTGGAAGGACTGCGGATTGCCCTGGATCATCTGGACGAGGTGATTAATCTCATCAGGTCCTCCCGCACAGAGCAGATCGCCAAAGAAGGCCTGATGAAGAAATTCGGCCTCAGCGAGATCCAAGCCCAGGCAATCCTGGATATGCGCCTCAGAAGGCTCACAGGTCTCGAACGGGACAAAATCGAGGAAGAGTACAGGGAGCTTTTGAAGACCATCAGCTACCTCAAGGACCTTTTGGCAGACGAGCGGAAAATATACGGCGTGATCAAGCAGGAGCTTCTTGAGATAAAGGAAAAGTTCGCTGACGAGCGGAGAACTGAGATCATCTCTGGCGACGGTGAGATCTCAGAAGAGGAGCTCATTGCAGACGAGGATATAGTGGTTACTATCTCCCATCAAGGCTACATCAAGAGGCTGCCTGTAACCACATATTCCAGCCAAAGGCGGGGCGGCAAGGGGATCACAGGAGTAAAGCCTAAGGAAGACGACTTCGTAGAGCACATGTTCATCACCTCTACCTTGAAACAGGTGCTCTTCTTCACGAACCTAGGCAAGGTCTATCAGCTTAAGGGCTACGAGATTCCTGAAGCTTCCAGGCAAGCCAGGGGCATAGCCATCGTAAATCTCTTGCAAATCTCCCCTGGCGAACGGATCACAGCGGTGATCCCAATTGCCAATTTCGAAGAGGACAGCTACCTCTTCTTCGCCACGAGACTCGGCTTTGTGAAGAAAACAGCCCTCTTTGAATTTGCCAACATCAGGCGGGGCGGCCTCATCGCCCTCACCCTGGAAGAGGGAGATGAGCTTGTTGGTGTCCACCTGACGGGCAAAGGACAGGAGGTCTTATTGGCCACAACCTTCGGCCAGTCCATCCGCTTCCGGCAGGAAGATGTGCGGTCCATGGGCCGCAATGCCAGAGGAGTGCGGGGGATAGAACTGCGGCCTGGGGATTCGGTTGTGGCCATGGACGCCATCCGAGGCGACGCTGACGTCCTGGTGGTGACAGAAAACGGCTTTGGCAAGCGCACACCCATCGCAGAGTACCGTCTGCAGAGCCGCGGCGGCAAAGGCATCAAGACGATCAACATCAACGAAAAAAATGGCTCCATCGTATCGATGAAGCTCGTTGATGAAGATAACGAATTGATGGTGATCACAGCCCAGGGAATCATGATCAGGATCAAGGTGGCAGAGATTTCCCTCTACGGCCGCGCTGCTCAGGGTGTAAAGATCATGAGCCTGGCAGAAGGAGATCAGGTGGTTTCAGTTGCCAAGCTCGTCAATTCAAAGGAGGACTAAAAGGGATATCCAGGTTGTACTCAGCCGCGCTGGCGCATTCGCTGGCGCGGTTTGCTTTTAGGAGGCTGGAAAGGGCCCACTCCAGGCCTTCTGAGATGAGCTCTGCCATTTTCATCACCAAATTGAGCCTGGTGTTCTGCAGCACGAAATACTCCATAAAACCCCCAACATTCACCACCCCGATGATGTGCATGTCGCCAACTTGAGGCAGTTTTTTGTTGACGCCTGTGCCCGGGCGCAGGGGCCCTTTTTTGATGCTCACACAGCCCACGCTCTCGCTTTTTCCCAGGCACGCATCCACAGCGATAATGAAAGAGTTGGGGTGAGCCTTCTGGATCTCAGCCAGTTTTTCGTTCAGGTTCACAGCGTGCACTGGTTCTGCCAAGGTTCCATATACTGGAACAGTGCTCGTGCGGGATAGCATTGTCCCCACAAGGGGCCCTAGAGAATCTCCAGTGGAGCGGTCTGTGCCAATACAGACCACCACAAGCTCTTTGCTGCTGCCGAGCAGCTCCCCGCTGAGCTGGCGGAGAAGAGCCAGGGAGAAGAGCTCTTTGCTGTACTGGTGATCTATTTGAAAACGGTTTTCTCCAGCAGCTGGCCTGAAAGCTGTGATCATGATTTTCCTCCTCTAAATCCTATTCCATCCAAGTATATGCAGAGGTGGATGATTTTATGCCCTACTTCTGTTAATTGGGAATTCGGCATATGATTTAGGAGGGAGGGGAAGCTATGAACAGGGGCCTGGCTTGGGTGTTTATTGGCGGGATTGTGGGGGCTGGCTTTGCATCAGGGGAAGAAATTTGGCTTTTTTTCGGCCGCTACGGCAGCTTTGGCTTTTTAGGGATCGTACTTTCCGGCTTTATGCTGGGCGCTTTCGGCGGAGCCATCCTCAGCTGGGCAGCCAAAGAGCGGACACGGGATCACAGGGGGCTTTTCGAGAGGCTCATGGGAAAGAGAACAGCCCTTTTTGCAGACATTGTCCTTTCCTGCTTTCTCTTTATTATTGTGGCTGTGATGGAGGCAGCAGGCGGGGAGATCGGCAGGCAATTCTCTCCAGCTTCAGGGAATCTCTTCATTTTCTTTATGATCATTCTAGCAGGGCTCTGTCTGTGGCGGCCAGGCGGGATCGTGGCTATCAACAGCATATTGGTGCCAGTGCTTTTGCTGCTCCTTCTCTTGATCAGCGCTGCCAGCTTCAAGCTGCCTGCAGCAGCAGATCCTCTTCCAAAACCTGCTCTTCCCTGGTGGCTGGCTGCCTTCTTTTATGCTTCCTACAATCTCCTGTTGGTCTTCTCTGCCCTGGTTGGTTTGGCAGAAAAGCTGGACTCCCTCAAAGCGGGGAGGAGCACGAGCTTCTTTGCAAGTTTCATTCTCTCAAGCTTAAACTGCATTGTACTGGCAGCCATCCTGCGCCAGCCGCAGAGCAACTTGCCGATTCTGGCCCTGGCAAACAGCTTGGGCTCGGCATTTCGCCTGAGCTATATAGTGACCCTCTTCTGCGCGGTCTTCACGTCCCTTCTGGCAGCAGTCTGGGGACTGGGCAAAAGGCTTGAAAGCATTATCCCTGAGCTGTGGGGGGAACTTGTAATTCTCATCCTGGCCTGGCCTGTGAGCCAGTTTGGGTTTGCAAAAATCGTTGCCGGCTGCTACCCTTTATTCGGCAGCCTGGGATTTTTATTGCTGATCCTCCTTTGGGCAGGGAGCGTCAGGAAAAACCGGGTGGCCCTTTTATGGGTGAAATGATCCTCGACAGAAAAAGGGGATCGTGATAAAATGGAAACAAAATGAGAAGAAGAGGTTTTTTTGTGAAAGCAAAAATAATCTTCGTGCTTTGCGCATGTTTCCTCCTGGGCTCCTTTTTAGGCCTTTGGCTGCAGGATAGGGCACAAGATGCAAAGGGCATCGCCAGTGGAGTCTGGGTGGGGGAGTTTCAGCTTGCAGGCCTCAGCCCGGAAGAGGCGCAAGAGCTCTTGACTAGAGAGTATCAGCGGCTTTTCCAGCGGACCCTTGTCATCGCCCACGGCGACCAAACCTGGCAGCTGGAGCCGGAAGAGCTGGGGGTGAAGGCAAATCTTTCCAACCTTGTGGCAGAAGCGTACAAAGTGGGCAGAGAAGGGAATCTCCTGCAGCGCTTTTTAGTGCGGCTGCAGGTGAAGAAGCAGAAGCTGGTCCTCGAGCCCCAGCTGGCGGTAGATGAGGAGAAAATTGCAGAAATAGGTGCGAAACTTGCTGCGGAAATAGACAGGCGTCCTCAAAACGCCAGGCTAGAGGTTAAAGGGACGAAGGTGGAAGTGGTTCCTTCAGTTTCGGGCAAGCGAGTGGAAGTGGAAAAGCTCCCGGATTTTTTCAAAGGAGCAGTACTTTCTCCGAAAGAGAAGCACCCTTTGCCTGTGGAGGTCGTCTCGCCCTCCCTGACCACAGAAGAGGTTAGAAGCTGGGGAATAAGAGAACAAATTGCAGGTTTTGCCACCCGCTTCAACCCGGAAAACACGGGTCGCCTCAAGAACATCAAAATCGCTGCAGGCAAGCTGGACGGCTTTGTGCTCATGCCTGGTGAGGAGTTTTCCTTCAACAAAATTGTGGGAAACCGGGGTGTCAAGGAAGGTTATGCAGAGGCGCCTGTGATCATCGACGGAGAACTTGTGCCTGGAGTGGGAGGAGGAGTATGCCAGGTTTCCAGCACCCTTTATAATGTGATCCTCCTTGCAGGCCTGAAAGCCAGCAAACGCAGCCACCACAGCATGCCTGTCTCGTATCTGCCCATCGGCAGAGATGCTGCTGTGGCTTACGATTATCTGGATTTGCGCTTCAAGAACACCTTGAGCTCTGCCCTCCTGTTCAAGACCTATGTAGAAGGGGACAGGCTCAGGATCGCCCTCTATGGGCCCAGCACGAAGCAGGAGATATCTCTGGAGTCCATCATCGAAGAGGAGATCCCCGCTGGGGTGGAGGAGAAGGCAGACCCTTCTTTGGCTCCCGGCACGGTGAAAGTCCTCCGGCAGGGGGTTTCAGGCTACAGGGTGAAGGTTTGGCGGGTATTTAAAGAAGGGGGAAAGGTCAAGAGGCGTGAGCTTATTTCCTCAGACTACTACAAGCCTGTGAGCAAAATAGTGATCAAAGGCCCTGAGCCGGAAAAAAAAGAAACTGTCTCGGAGACAGTTTCTGAAGAAGAAATATAAGAAAAGAGGCTGCGCAGCAGCCTCTTTTTTTAATACATATCTCCGCCTGGATAGCCGCCGGCAGGTGCTGGGGGCTCCTTCTCAGGCAGATCTGCAATCAAGCACTCGGTGGTCAGAAGGAGGGATGCGATTGATGCTGCGTTCTCCAGAGCTGTTCTGGAAACCTTGGCAGGATCAACGATTCCAGCTTCAACCAGGTTCACGTACTCTTCGGTTAAAGCGTTCAGGCCGTAGTTTGGATCTGAATTGCTGCGGACTTTATCCACAACAACGGATCCTTCAAGGCCAGCGTTGTTGGCGATGACCCGGAGCGGCTCTTCCAGAGCTCTGCGGACGATGTTCACGCCGACCTGCTGGTCTCCCTCAAGCTGGAGCTTCTCCAGGGCAGGAATGACGTTGAGCATGATCTTGCCGCCGCCAGGAACGATGCCCTCTTCGACAGCTGCCCGGGTAGCAGCTAGAGCATCCTCAATGCGGTGCTTCTTCTCTTTCATCTCGGTTTCAGTGGCAGCACCAACGTGGATCACTGCAACTCCACCAGCCAGTTTGGCCAGGCGCTCCTGGAGCTTCTCCCGATCGTAGTCGGAGTCGCTCTCTTCAATCTCTTTGCGGATCTGGTTGATCCGGCCCTCGATGGCTGCCTTGTCGCCCTTGCCCTCTACAATGGTGGTGCTGTCCTTGGTTATGTTGACCTTCTTGGCCTCGCCTAACATATCCAAGGTTACGTTTTCGAGCTTGAAGCCCAGATCTTCGCTAATGAAGGTACCGCCTGTGAGGATGGCGATGTCTTCCAGCATTGCCTTGCGGCGGTCGCCAAAGCCAGGAGCCTTCACTGCAGCAACCTTCAAGACGCCTCGGATCTTGTTGACAACCAAAGTTGCCAGAGCTTCGCCGTCCAGATCCTCGGCTATGATAACCAAAGCGCGGCCGGTCTTGGCAACCTGCTCCAGTACAGGCAGGATGTCTGACACAGCGCTGATCTTCTTCTCGTAGATGAGGATGTATGGTTCTTCGATGTCTGCCACCATGGTCTCGGAGTCTGTGGCAAAGTAGGGAGAAATGTAGCCTTTGTCGAACTCCATTCCTTCAACAGTCTCCACTGTGGTGTCCGTACCTTTGGACTCTTCAACAGTGATTACGCCGTCTTTGCCAACTTTGTCCATTGCCTCTGCGATGAGTTTTCCGATTTCCTCGTCATTGCCGGAAACTGATGCTACGTGTGCGATATCCTGTTTCCCTACTACAGGGATGGCAAACTTCTTGATCTCTTCCACTGCTGTGGCTACTGCCTTGTCGATGCCCCGCTTGATCTGCATGGGGTTGGCACCAGCTGCCACGTTTTTCAGGCCCTCTTTGACGATGGCCCGAGCCAGAACAGTAGCTGTGGTTGTGCCGTCGCCTGTGGTGTCGTTGGTCTTGGAAGCTACCTCGCGGCAGAGCTGTGCTCCCATGTTTTCATATGCATCTTCCAGCTCGATCTCTTTGGCCACTGTTACACCGTCTTTGGTGATTACAGGTGAGCCGAATTTCCGGCCTAAAACAACGTTGCGGCCTTTGGGTCCTAATGTTACTCCAACAGCATTAGCTACGATATCCACGCCGCGCTGCAGCGCTCTGCGTGCGTTTTCGTTGAATTCAAGCTGTTTTCCAGCCATTTTCAATAGCCCCCCTCTTAGTAGATGTTATGTTTATTTTACTGCAAGAATATCAGACTCGCGGAGAATAAGATATTCCTCACCGTCGATTTTGATCTCTGTGCCGCCGTATTTCGAGTAAATGACCTTGTCCCCAACCTTTACCTCAGGGGCAACCCGCTGTCCGTTGTCAGCGAGCTTGCCAGGTCCTACTGCCACAACTTCCCCTTCCTGGGGCTTCTCTTTGGCAGTGTCAGGCAGCACAATTCCTCCACTGGTTTTCTCCTCGTAAGGGAGAGGTTTGACCACAACGCGGTCAGCTAATGGTTTGATCATCCTTCGAACCTCCTTTGTAATGTCTGATTTCGTCACGCTGTTAGCACTCTCTTGAGAGGAGTGCTAACAAGTATAATTATAACCAACAGCCAAAAAAAGTCAAGGGAAAGAGGAATTTTTTTTCATAACAGATAATCTCTGCTAAAAAACAGACCTCCAACTTGCTCGATCCAAGCAAAGTACCTGCTAATAACCTTTTGTCCAAGTCCATTCTTTTCCATTCCCGGTAATACTTGACTATGGTCAGGAAAAGAGGATATAATAAGATAGACAAGAAACGTTAAAAAGTTTATAACAATTCAAGAAGGAAATTTCACAAATGAAAAAGGGAGGCGTAAGAGTTGAAAAAATATTTTGTGTTCTTAGCTGTGGCGATGCTGTTTGCATGTAGTTTTGTTTATGCAGCTGCAGTGGAAGGTGTTGACGAAATCTCTGTTCCCTTTGTCAGGGAAGGTTTCTGGGTCGATGGAGAAACAGATGATTGGCAGCGGGTACAGTTCTACACAGGTTTTTATGAAGCTGAAGTTGGAGCTACTGACCAGATTGCACCAGTTCAGAGCGAGTTTGCTGTTGCTTGGGACGAGATGGCCCTTTATGTAGCAGTTGTTTGTTTGGACCAGTATGACATGGAGCTTTCCATGAGCAGGCAGGACGGAGACTGGGATTGGTACAACGACGATACAGTAGAGCTGTACATTATCCCGGGAGAAGGTGCAGAGCCTGTCCACTACGTGGTAAATCCTGCTGAAACAAAATTCGGCACCTTCGTAGACGTTGGAGGCTTCCAGTACAACTACGAAGTCCGGGTTGGCATTGACCCAGATCTGTGGGTGGCAGAGTTCAGAATTCCCTTGGATGGAAACCCACTGCCCAAACCCAAAGAAGGGGACGTATGGAAGTTCAAAGTTGGCAGGCGCTACGCCCTCCGCCAATACATGAGCCTCTGGCCCAAAGGCGGCGACTTCGATGCTGACGACAATTACGGAACCATTAAGTTCGAGAGATAAGAGAACCGTAACAATCAAACGATAATAAAGGGATCCGGCCGGATCCCTTTATTAATGGAGGATTTTCATGCTGGCACAACTTTTCTTTACTTTCTTCCAAATCGGGGCGTTCACCTTCGGCGGGGGCTACGCCATGGTGCCGCTTATCCAGCGGGAAGTGTGCGAGAAAAAGAAGTGGCTTACAGAAGAAGAGTTCCTCAATTGTCTTGCTTTGGCCCAAAGCGCACCGGGTCCATTGGCAGTAAATACATCAGCTTATGTAGGCTACAGGCTGAAGAGAACTCTTGGAGCAATTTGTTCAGTTTTGGGTGCAGTTTTACCTTCCTTTCTGATCATTCTCCTCATCGCCTCCATCTTTCATAGGTTTGCAGATTTGCCCATGGTGCAGGCAGCATTTTTAGGGATGCGGCCTGCTATTTTCATGCTCATGGCTTACGCCGCCGCTACTTTGGGCAGGAAAACCCTGCAGGATAAATTTAGCCTTGTTGTAGCAGGAGCAGCCTTGCTGCTTCTCCTTTTAGGGGTGCCTACCTTCATAGTTCTGGTTTTAGCAGGCGCTGCAGGTTATTTCAGAAGAGGAGGAAGAAATGTCTCAGCTGATTAATCTGGTTTTGGCTTTTTTGCAGATCGGCGCCTTCAGCTTTGGCGGCGGGTATGCCATGATACCCCTCCTGCGGGAGCAGATCCAGAAATTCCGCTGGCTGACAGAAGGGCAGTTTTTCGAGATCATCGGCATCAGCGAAATGACCCCCGGTCCTGTTGCCGTTAACTTTGCCACCTTCATCGGCTACAGAGTAGGTGGCTTTTGGGGCTCTGTCCTGGCCACATCTTCTGTGCTCTTGGTGCCGGTGCTTTTGGTGCTTTTGCTGGCCCGTTTTTATTTTGCCCACGAAGAGCTGCCCCAGGTCCAAAGGATTCTATCGGGGCTGAGGCCTGCAACCATCGCCTTGATTGCGTCAGCAGTCTTTTTTGTAGCCCAGGGAGCTTTTCTGGACGTGAAAAGTTTCCTTATCGCAGCTGCAGCAGGCCTTCTCTTGTGGCGAGGGATTCACCCTGTGCTGACATTAACTCTCTGTGCTGTTTTAGGAGTTCTTTTCTACTAGAGAGGAGAAGAAGATTCCGGGAGCGAATAGATAATTTAGAAACCTCTGCAAAAAACAAATTTTGCCAAAGGAGTGAATGGCATGCGGGATTTTTGCTTGCTGTTATTGCTTTTTTGTGCATTTGCGGAGGCGTATTGGGAAGAGAAAAATTGGTGGTGGGACACTCTTTGGGAAGAAGAGTGGCTGGAAGAAGAGCCTGGCGAGGTTTCTTCCGGCGACCCTGCAGCCAAAAAGTATTCCCGGATCGGTTTTGATGCAACCTGGCAGCTGGCAGGGCTGACGCTGCTGTGCAGCGGCGAGGACGGCCTAGAGGCATATCCTTGGCAGATGAGGGATAATTTCCATTACCAGACCCTGGATCTCAAGACAGATTTCAAGCTGCTGAACTATCACCTCCTCACTTGGCTGGACAAGCAGGAGCGCAGACAGTTCCCTTACAACCCAACCCGGAACTATCACGAAGCGGAGCGGGCCTTGGAATATGTGCTGCAGACAAAGTGGCCTGTTGAGGTGGTTTGGCGGCTGGGGCAGGGCTATAAAACCTTTCCGAGACAAAGCCGCTACAACTCCCAGAGCACCAGCAGGGGAGTGGAAATGTGGGGCAAAGGCAAAGGAAGCAGCTGGCAGTTCAAGGTGAAAGCGGAACAGCTGGAGAAGATATTCCCCCAGTGGCAGGCGCAGAGCTATCTCAGAGATTCCATTACCTACTCCGGCACCTACAGGCCCAAAAGCGGCTGGAGGTTTTACCTGAAAGGCGAAGCCTGGGTCCGGCAGTATCCTTTGGAGGTAATGGAAACATCCAAGAAAAACCAGTGGGAGTTTGGGCTGGAGCTGCCAATTGTGAACTGGCAGACAGAGGTGACGTACCTGTCGCGGCTGCAGCGCTATCCATACCAGCCCCTCTACGACTACTTCCTAACCCGCGGCAGAGTGGGCCTGTCCAGAAACTTCGGCAGCAGAAGGCAGGTGTTTGTAGGGTACACAAACACCAGGCAGGCGTACTTTCAGCGGGAGAAATCTTTTGCTGAAAATTCAGTAATTTTTCGCTGGCAGGAAAAGCTCGGCCAGCTGCAGCTTGTGATCCGCTGCGAGGTAGGGGAGAGAACGGATCTGCCCAACCCCTATCTCATTCAGATGGAGCTGATGCCCGAGTAGAGGGGCCGCTAGCTGCGTGGGCCCCTCAGCCAAATTAACAGGCACGTTTTTCCAGCCCGCTTGAAGAGCGGGCTCAACAACAGTTGGAGCAAGCGCATCGGCCCCGCCTCCTTTTCACACAGCTTATTATATGAAAGGAGGGCGGGGTTTGTGCTTCTAGAGGAGAGAGTGGAGCAGGATTAAAGATGCAAAAACCACAGAAACGATGGAAACCAGTTTGATCAGAATGTTCAGGGCAGGTCCTGCTGCGTCTTTGAAGGGGTCTCCTACAGTATCTCCAACCACAGTGGCTTTGTGAACCGGGGAGCCAGTTCCTCCCAGGTGTCCTTCTTCCACGTACTTTTTGGCGTTATCCCAGGCGCCGCCTGCGTTTGCCATCATAATGGCTAGAAGAAAGCCGCAGACAGTGCAGCCGGCAAGCATCCCCATCACGCCCTCGCTGCCCAGGATGAGCCCTGTTCCTATAGGCACGACAACTGCAATGACAGAGGGCAGCACCATCTCCCGCAGGGAAGAGCGGGTGCTGATGTCAACACAGGTGGCGTAGTCCGGCTTGGCTGTGCCTTCCAAAAGTCCCGGGATCTCTTTGAACTGCCTGCGCACCTCCAGCACCATTTTCTCTGCTGCCCTGCCTACAGAGCTCATGATGAGGGAGCTGAAGAGGTAGGGGAGCATGCCGCCGATAAACAGGCCAATTAAAACCTTGGGATTGAGGATGCCCAGATCCAGCTCCAAAGGCAGCTGGTACCTTTGGGCCAGGAGCAGGATGTGGTCCCTGTAGGCTGCGATCAGGGTCAGGGAAGTGAGGGCTGCAGAGCCGATGGCAAAGCCCTTCCCTGTGGCAGCTGTGGTGTTGCCCAAAGCATCCAAAGCATCGGTCCGCTCCCGGACAGAGGGGGGCAGTCCTGCCATTTGGGCATTGCCGCCTGCATTGTCTGCCACAGGCCCGTAGGCATCTGTGGCCAGGGTGATGCCCAAGGTGGAGAGCATGCCCACTGCAGAGATGCCGATGCCGTACAAGCCCAGCCTGAAGTTGGCAGCGCCTCCTGCAAGGAGGAAGCTGGCAAGGACGGCAGCTGAGATGATCAGAATGGGCAGAAAGGTGGAGCGCATCCCTACAGAGATGCCGCTGATCACCACAGGGGCAGTGCCGCTTTGGGCGGTGCATGCCAGATCCCTTGTTGGTTTGTATGTGGAGGAGGTGTAGTATTCAGTTGAAAAACCGATCCCAACCCCTGCCAAAATTCCCACCAGCACTGCAAAGTAAATGCCCAGCTGACCGCCTAAAAGATTGGTGATGAGAAAGTAGGAGCTCGCAGCCACGAGAAGGGAGCTTAAGGCTGTGCCCCTGCGCAGTGCGCCCAAAAGGGCCTTTTGGCAGGCATCTTCCTTTGTTTTCACCACAAAAGTGCCAAGAATGGACGCGAACACGCCAAGTCCTGCCATGGCCAGAGGCAGAATTACCCCTGCAAGTTCCAGCCCTGCGCCAACAGCCAGGGCTATGGTGGCAACAATGGCGCCGATGAAGGATTCGTAGAGGTCTGCTCCCATGCCGGCCACATCCCCTACATTATCTCCCACGTTATCTGCGATCACAGCAGGATTTCTGGCGTCGTCTTCAGGAATGCCAGCCTCTACCTTCCCCACCAGATCCGCTCCCACATCAGCAGCTTTAGTGAAGATTCCCCCGCCCACTCTGGCAAAAAGAGCCATGGAACTTGCGCCGATGCCGAAGTTCAGCATGGTGCTGGCTATGTACTCCACCCGGAGGCTTGCGGATACAGGCTGCACATTGGTGTAATACCAGTTCAGGAAAAAATACCAAAAGCTCAGGTCTAAAAGGCCCAAACCAACCACAACCATCCCCATGACAGTGCCGCTGGCAAAGGCTATCCGAAGGCCCCTGTTCAAGCTTTCCTGCGCTGCTTGGGCTGTTAGGGAACCTGCTTTTGTGGAGACTGTCATGCCGATGAAACCTGCAAGGGCTGAGAAAAAGCCGCCTGTGAGGAAGGCAAAGGGAACGAAAATAGAGAGATAACCTGCCTGGGCCAGTAAAAACAGCAGGACAAAAACCACGGCGAAGAAAATGGCCACGCTTTTGTACTGTCTTTTCAAATAGGCTTTGGCTCCAGTCCGGATAGCTGAGGCGATCTCCTGCATAGCTTCTGTCCCAGGGTCTGCGTTTTTGATTTTCACTGCTTCAAGCAGAGCAAAGAGCAACGCTGCAGCTGCTGCTATAGGTGCGAGAAAGACTGCGTATGCTGTCATATTAGTCCTCCTTCCTGATTCTGCTTTATTAGAGTATTGTTCCCAGAAGAAAAGAAAAAACCTCTTTTGGGCAAAAAATTGTTGAGACTGGTTAAAATAAGCACCAAGGGGGGAGCGACGTGGACGTACAAACAATTTCAGATTTCACGCTGAGGACTAGCGGCAGAAGGGTGATTGTTGGGCTGAATGCAGAGGGAGTTGCCAAAGTGCAGGCAGCAAGGGCACTAGAGCTGCCGGACGTGGGCTCCAGGTTGAAGGCAGGAGAAGATTTTGTCACTATTCATTCTCATAAAGGGCCGATCTCTCTCCCTTCCCCCCTTACAGGTCAGGTGGTGGATGTAAACTGGGAGCTGGCCCGAGAACCAGATCTTGTGGTAAACGAAAACTGGATGGCCATTATTCTTCCAGAAGGCTAGCCAACGAAAAACGGGGCCCCTTTTGAGGCCCCGCACTTTTGGGGAAGAAAGGGATTGTTTAGGCTTGTCCTTTGCCTCCAACCAGCGTCCAGAGCCAGATTAAGATCAAGGAAAAGATAATGCCGCCGATGATGTTGACATCAGCTAAAACCCAGAGCGCGTTGGCGAAAATGAGATCCCCTAGCCATACACCAATGAGGCTTGCGATTAAAATGCTCCAAAATCCACCTGGTAGGTCTTTGTCTTTTGCCAGCCAAGCTTTACCTATATAAGCCATAATTATGCTTAGGATAATGAATACCAGCCAGAACATTCCAAGACCCCCTTCAGTGTTTTTTTCTTTCCTCCCCAAAAGCTGAATAGAACAGCCAGCCCTTCTATTTATAATAAATATTCTCTTTATAGTAAAAAAATCCTCTTTTCAGAATACATTTTTCCTGTTCAGTACATCATGCCAGAACCATTCTGCCTGGTGCATGCAAATGGGCTATCGCTTGATCGGCCTTTTTATTCTGTGCTATAATGAGTTGAAAGTTTAAGGGAGGAAATGTTTTGTACACCATTCTGAAAAAACGCAATTTAGCGCCTGAGATAAACGCTTTTATTGTTAATGCACCCTTGATCGCCGAAAGAGCTCAGGCTGGGCATTTTGTGATGCTCCGGCTGACAGAACAGGGCGAGCGGATCCCTCTGACCATTGCTGATTGGGACAGACAGGCAGGCACCATTATGCTTGTTTGTCAGACTTTTGGTAAAACCAGCGGGATCCTCAACAGCCTGGAGGCTGGAGATGAGATTCTGGACCTTTTAGGCCCTTTGGGAACGCCTATTGAAGTCAAGAAATACGGCACTGTGGTTTTGTTAGGTGGGGGTGTAGGGATACCTGCCATTTTATCCAAAGCAAAAGAGCTGAAGGCAGCAGGCAATAATGTGATCAGCATCATCGGCGCCCGCTGCAAGGAATTATTGATCTTAAAGGAAGAGATGGAAGAAGCAAGCCACAAGCTATACCTCACTACAGACGACGGCAGCTCTGGACACAAAGGGTTTGTGACAGATGTGCTTGCAGAGCTAATGGCAGAAGACAGGCCTGATCTGGTTATTTCTGTAGGGCCTGTGCCGATGATGAAGGCCACAGTTTCCCTGACGAAAGCCTGCGTGGTTCCCTGCATTGTGAGCCTGAATCCCATTATGGTGGATGGGACCGGCATGTGCGGCAGCTGCCGGGTGACTGTAGACGGACAGACAAAATTCGCTTGCGTGGACGGTCCTTCGTTTTTCGGCGAGGCAGTTGACTTTGACGAGCTTTCGAGCAGACAAAACTTCTACCGCCAAGAGGAAGCTCTGGCCCGAGAGGGGGAACACAAATGTCAGTGCGGCAGGTAATGCCGAAGCTGGGTGAGGAAAGAACCACAAGCTTTAAAGAGGTTGCCTTAGGTTTTACCCCCGATCAGGCCAAGCTAGAGGCAGATCGCTGCCTGCAGTGCAAGCAGAGGTTCTGCGTCCGCGGCTGCCCTGTTGGGATCGAGATTCCCGATTTCATAAAATTGCTGCGGGAGGGGGATCTGGAGGGAGCAGCCCGGAAGATCAAGGAAAAGAACAGCCTGCCTGCCATCTGCGGCAGGGTTTGCCCGCAGGAGAATCAATGCGAGAAAGAATGCATCCTGGCCCGCAAAGGGCAGCCCATCGCCATTGGCGCTTTGGAGCGGTTTGTGGCAGACTGGGAGCGGGAACAGGGCATCTGTGGGGAAGCGCCGCCCCAAAGGGGCGGGACAGTGGCTGTAGTGGGCTCTGGCCCTGCGGGGCTCACAGCTGCAGCCCAGCTGGCCCTGCGAGGCCACAAGGTGACTGTGTTCGAAGCGCTGCACGCTGTAGGCGGGGTCTTGCGCTACGGCATCCCCGAATTTCGCCTCCCAAAAGAGATCCTGGAGGCAGAGGTGGACTATGTGAAGAGCCTGGGCGTTGAAATCAAGACCAATGTCTTGATCGGCCGGACCATCAGCTTTGAAGAGCTCAGGCAGCAGTTCGATGCCATCTTCATCGCAACCGGCGCAGGCCTGCCTCATTTTCTGGGGATCCCGGGGGAAAACCTCCCTGGAGTCTACTCTGCTAACGAATTTCTAACTCGCGTGAACTTAATGCACGCCTATGATCCTTCTTTCGACACGCCCATTAAAGTTGGCAGGCAGGTGGCAGTAGTCGGTGCCGGCAATGTGGCTATGGACGCTGCCCGCACTGCCCTCAGGCTCGGTGCGGAAGAAGTTTCCATCGTCTACCGCCGCTCCTGGGAAGAGATGCCGGCCCGCCTGGAAGAGCGGGAAAATGCCAGGGAAGAGGGCGTCAAGTTCCAGCTCCTGACCAATCCTGTGGCCATTTTAGAGGAAAGCGGGCAGATAAAGGCTCTGCGCTGTGTGAAGATGGAGCTTCAGGAAGCGGACAGTACAGGCAGGAGAAGGCCTGTGGCTATTCCTGACAGCGAATTTGAAATCCCTGTGCAGACTGTGATTATTGCGGTAGGGCAAGGGCCGAATCCCATTTTATCCCGCAATGTGCCTGAGGAAATCCGCACAGAGCGGGGTTATTTGAAAGCAGATCAAGAAACAGGCGCCACTAGCATCCCCGGCGTTTATGCAGGGGGAGATATCGTTACAGGTGCGGCCACTGTGATCGCAGCCATGGGAGCTGCCAAACGCTCTGCCCAAGCAATAGATGAATATATCCGCAGGAAGAAGGGTAGATAAATGACAAAGCGAAAACCAGCGAAACCAATCCAGACTTTGGATCGTTCGCTGGCGATTTTGGAGACTTTGGCCCAAGTTGGCAAGCCCATGTCTTTGAGCGAGGTTGCGGAAAAGGTTGGTCTGGATCGCAGCACAGTCTACCGCTTTTTAGGCGCCATGGAGCTGCGCAATCTAGTGCAGCAGGATGAAAACAACCGCTATACATTAGGGCTGAAGATGGTGGAGTTGGGCTATGCAGCCTTGGAAGAGATGGACCTGCGGCAGATTGCCAGACCCGTGCTGCAGCAGCTGATGGAAAGCTGCAATGAAACGGCCAACCTCTCTGTGCTGGTGGGCACAGAGGTGATGTATATTGATCAGGTAGAGTCCAGCAACATGATCAAAATGTTTGCCCGCATCGGCAGCAGAGCTCCTGCCTATGCCACAGGCGCAGGAAAGGCCCTTTTGGCCTTTCTTCCACCAGACGAGCTGGAGGAGATACTTGGCAAGATCAAATTTCGGCAGTATACCTGCCGGACCATCACAGGTCCGGAGCTCTTCCGTTCTTCGCTGAGTCAGATTAGGCTGCAGGGCTACGCCCTTGACTTCGGAGAACTGGAAGAGGGGGTACACTGTGCTGCAGTTCCGATCTTTGACTGGAGAGGGTATCCTGTGGCTGCCTTGAGCATTTCCGGACCCAACAGCAGAATGACCGAGGAATTCATCAATGAACGCGTAACTAAGGTTTTGGTGGAGGCAGCAAGAGAGGTTTCAGCAAAGCTGGGCTACAATAGAGAAAGTGCAATGGGACTTTAAAAGCAGTGCCGTCGCATTTGTTCGGTATAAAGGCACAGAGAAGATGGAAATGATATATTTGGTCGGACCTGAAAAATACGTGTTTTGAGGAGGTTAAAGCGGTGAAGGATTTTAAAGATTTAACCAGCCAGGAGCTGTTTGGCTTTATGTACTTCAGCCAACTGCCTTTTTTGGATGAAGATGACGAGTTTGACGACGATGACGACAACGACTCTACTGGGCGTGGCCCAGTGAAGCGAAAAAAATCTGAAAAGTAAATGGTTACTGAATTCTCGGCCACATCTTTGGTGTTGTCTTCATGATTTGTGCCTTCCTCGATCATGAGAATTCCATGTCTTTTTTATACAATTCACTATCATCGCTTAAAAACAGCAAAGGCTGAGGGAACACATCGGCTGATTTAAGAGGTAGACGATTATTGGAAGATAAGTTTTAGATAGGACATATTAGGGGGTGAGCGAGATGGCCGAGCGGTTCAAGGCTAATATCAATCCAGACGTTTTAGTTTGGGCAAGACAAACTGCCGGATACAGCATAGAAGAAGCTGCCCGCAAAATAGGAACGTCTAGCGCTATCCTCGAGGCTTGGGAATCTGGCGATAAAAAGCCAACGTTGAATCAGCTTAGAAAAGCTGCCCGCCTTTACCGCAGGCCCTCCGCATTATTTTACCGCCAAACTGTACCTGATAAGCCACAGACGCTGCCAGACTTCCGATTGCAGTCTGATACAGGTTTGGAAATCAGCCCCCAGTTGCGTTTTGAGATTCGACGTGCATTTGCTAGAAGAGCGGCGGCTATTGAGCTAACCGAGCAGCTGCAAGAGCAACCGCCTCAATTTGTATTTAAGGCTGATATGACTGAGCCTCCCGAAAGTCTAGCAGCGAGAATTAGAGAATTATTAAATATTACCCTCGAACAACAATACAGGTGGCATGATCATTATCAGGCGCTTAGGGAATGGATTGCAGCTGTCGAGAAAGAAGGTGTATTAGTTTTTCAAACTGAGAATGTAGCTAGCAGTCAAATGAGAGGTTTCTCCATTAGCCAAAAGCCATTTCCTGTTATCGCTATTAACGGTAAAGATTCTCCCCGAGGAAGGATCTTCACACTTATACATGAATTAGTTCACGTTGCGCTAGAAAAAGGTGGAATATGTGACTTGGACGAAAACGCTCTTGATTTTGAGCGTACAGTAGAAACGTATTGCAATCGTGTAGCAGGTGAGGTGCTAGTTCCTAAAGAAGCGCTATTAGAAGAACAGATTGTGAAGAGGAATGTCAACAACATATGGAGTGATAACGATATACAGCATTTATCTAACCTGTTCATGGTTAGCAGAGAGGTTATCCTAAGGCGATTGCTAGTTTTGGGCAAAACTACCAAAGCGGAGTATCGAAAAAGGCATAAAGAGTTTATGAAATTATATGCGCAAGACTCTGAGCGCGGTTTTGTTCCTTATTATAGGAAGGTGCTCCGCAATAATGGAACAACCTATACAAATCTCGTGCTTTCCGCTTATTATAATGAAATAATAAGCTCTCGCGATCTTTCTAATTTTCTAGGTGGAATTAAACTTACTCATATTCCCAAAATCGAACAGGCGTTATTTGGGAATGCAGAAGGGGGCGATGGGATCTGATCTTCTGTGTAGATACTAGCGCCCTTTTGCATGGGTGGAAAAGAGATTATCCACCCGATGTTTTTGGCTCCTTATGGGATAATGTTGTTGATTTAGCAAAAAACAAACGTCTTATTGCCCCATATGAGGTGTTATTAGAATTGCAAAGAGGTGGAGATGAAATTTATAAATGGGCAAAAAGCTTGGATTTTATGTTTTTAGAACCCAAACGATGAAGTTCAGCAGATAGTTTCAGAAATTGTTAATAAATACCCTTCATTTGTTCCTGAAGAAAGTAAAGATGGTATATGGGCTGATCCTTACGTGATTGCTTTAGCAAAAGCATTTAATGCTGTTGTCGTTACAGGGGAAAAAATGGTTGGTCCTGGAGCAAAAACACCAAAAATTCCTAATATATGCAGAGATTTGCAAATTCAATGCATAGACTTTTTAGAGCTTATTCGCCGAGAGAGCTGGAGATTTTAGAACATAGGTGACATTTGCTAGCATAATGATATTATGATTCCGTTGCAAAAACCCTTGTAAGGTTTTACAAGGAGTTTCACCCCTGAATAAGGAATTTTTGCGAACGTCTGTGCTTAGAAATTATTTTTTGTTGTTACCTCTGAATAGTTAACGAAGCTCTGGTCCTTCTAGAGGCAGCCCCAAAATTGCCGTTTACAAAACCTCTCTTTTGTGATAAAATAACCGTTTAGGAAGAGAAGAGAGGAGGAATTCCTATTAAAGCCTTACTAGTGCTAGAGGATGGCTTTTTTTTGGAAGGAGAGGCTTTTGCCGGCAGCGGCGAAGTGTTTGGGGAAGTTGTTTTCAACACAACAACCTTCGGCTACCAGGAGGTAATCACAGACCCGGCATCGAGCGGCCAAATCCTTACCATGACCTATCCTCTAATTGGCAATATCGGAATCAATAAGGACAGCGAACAGGCAGACAGCCCTCAGATCGCAGCTTTGCTCGTGAGGGAGTATTCGCCTTTTCCCAGCAGCTGGCTCTCTGAGGGAGATTTGGCTTCTTACCTGAATTCCCACGGCGTCCTTGCAGTGGAAGGCATCGATACAAGAGCACTGACCCGCCACCTCAGCGAGAGCGGCACGCAAAGGGGAGTCCTTTCCACATTAGATCTGAATGTTGAAAGTTTACTGACAAAGCTCAAACAAGAGAAGAAAGAACTTGACCTTCCAAAGAGAGAGGAAATCCAGACCATCGGTTCTGGTGATTATCACGTAGTGGTGATGGATTTCGGAGCCACCAAACAGCTCCTTGCATCACTAGTTCAGTTAGGTTGTCGCCTCACAATCGTTCCCGCCACAGCTTCCGCAGCGGAGATCCTCAACTTTTCTCCAGATGGCATCCTGCTTTCCAGCGGTCCTTCTGATCCAGCATCCTTTCCCGAAATAATCCAAGAAGTTAAAAAATTATTAGGTGTTAAGCCCGTCTTTGGCATTGGTTTCGGACATCTGCTTTTAGGTTTGGCCAACGGGTTTAACACCTTTAAATTATCTGCAGGTCACAGGGGGACAAATCAACCTGTGCTGGACCTAGCAAAAGAAAGGGTGCTGGTGACAAACCAAAACCACGGCTACTGCCTCAGCGTACCAGGGATAGAGAAGATCCGAAAGGCTCGGGAAGCAAAAACTTTAGGCGGAAGCTGGCAGGTGACCCATGTGAATCTCAACGACTGTACAGTTGAAGGCATGGCCTATCCAAAAGGGTTTTCAGTACAATACATCCCGGATTTCGCAGGTTCAGACTTCTGCCTGTTTGATAAGTTCCGCAGGATGATGGAGGAGGAAGCACATGCCTAAGCGTACAGACATAAAAAGCATCATGATCATCGGCTCCGGACCAATCGTCATCGGACAAGCCTGTGAATTCGACTACTCCGGCTCTCAGGCCTGCCAGGCCCTCAGGGAAGAAGGATACAGGGTGGTTTTGGTCAACAGCAACCCTGCCACCATTATGACAGACTCCCAAATGGCCCATGCCACCTATATCGAACCGTTGACAGTTGAAGCTGTAGAGAAGGTAATTGCAAAAGAACGTCCTGATGCCATCCTTCCCACCATGGGAGGGCAGACAGGCTTGAATTTGGCCATTAAAATGGCTGAAGATGGTATCCTGGATCGCTACGGCGTCGAGCTGTTAGGCGTCAAGCCTGAAGCCATCGCCATGGCTGAGGACAGGGAACTCTTCAAAAAGGCCATCGAGGAGATCGGCCTTGAAGTCTGCGCCAGCGCTTACGTTTCCTCTGAAGAGGAAGCTATTGCCTTTGCCGCCAAAGTTGGCTATCCAGTGATCGTCCGTCCTTCTTTCACCTTAGGCGGCACAGGCGGAGGCATTGCCTATAACGTAGAGGAGCTCAAAGAGCTGTGCACTTCAGGTTTCGAAGCAAGCCCCGTGCATCAGCTGTTAATAGAGGAATCTGTTTTAGGCTGGAAGGAAATAGAGGTCGAGGTGATGAAGGACAGCGCAGACAACTTTATCGTGGTCTGCACCATCGAAAACTTCGATCCCATGGGCATCCACACAGGCGACAGCATCACTGTTGCCCCTGCCCAAACCCTCACAGCAAAGGAATACAATGTCCTTCGGGAAGCATCGTACAAGATCGTTAAGAAAATCGGCCTCGAGTCTGGTGGCTGCAACCTGCAGTATGCTTTGAACCCCAAAAACGGCAGGGTTGTGGTCATCGAGATGAATCCCAGGGTATCCCGTTCCTCTGCCCTGGCTTCCAAGGCCACAGGCTTTCCCATTGCCAAAATCGCCACAAAGCTTGCCATAGGCTACGGGCTGGATGAGCTGCCCAACGACATCACAGGCACAACATCCGCATGCTGCGAGCCTGCCATAGACTACTGCATCGTAAAAGTTCCCAGGTTCGACTTTGTCAAATTCCCCGGCGTAGACCAGACCCTCACCACCCAAATGAAGTCTGTAGGAGAGGTCATGGCCATCGGCAGGACATTCAAAGAGGCTTTGCAGAAAGCCCTGCGCTCTCTAGAACAGGATCGCTACGGCTGGGGAGCAGATGGAGAAGATGAAGTAGAAGCTTGGGAAATCCCCTCCGGAGAGCGGAAAGGGTACCTGGAAGAAGTGAAAAGGCAGCTGCGCATTCCAACACCAGAGCGGATCTTCGCTCTTCGGCATGCCCTGCAGCTGGGAATGAGCACCAGTGAAGTCTGCGAGCTTACAGGCATAGATCCCTGGTTCATTAACAACCTCAAGCAGCTTGTGGAATTTGAAGCCAAGCTGCGCGAGGAGCTTCCCTCCCTTGTGGGAGCAGAGGAAGGAAAAGGAATCCTGTGGGAAGCCAAACGCTTGGGATATTCAGACCGCCAGCTGGCATGCCTGGCTGGTAACAATGAAGAGGCCATCCGCAGCTGGCGGGAGGGCCTTGAGATCAAGCCTGTATATAAGCTGGTGGACAGCTGTGCTGGAGAGTACCACGCCAAAACTCCCTATTTCTACTCCACCTACGAGTCTGGCAACGAAGCCAGGGCTACAGGCAAAAACACAGTGATCGTTTTAGGCGGTGGCCCAAACAGAATCGGCCAGGGCATCGAGTTTGACTACTGCTGTGTCCAGGCAGCTATGGCTTTGAAAGCTGCAGGAAAAGAGGTTGTGATGATCAACTGCAACCCTGAAACAGTGAGTACAGACTACGATATCTCAAACCGCCTCTATTTCGAGCCCCTGACCCTTGAAGATGTTCTGAGCATCTGCGATTTGGAAAAACCGGAAGGGGTAGTTCTGCAGTTCGGCGGGCAGACCCCCTTGAAGCTTGCTTTGGATCTGGAGAAGCGCGGCATCCCAGTTCTCGGGACATCACCCCATGCCATAGATCTTGCTGAAGACAGGGAAAAGTTTGCCCAAGTGCTGCGGGATCTGGGCTTGAAGCAGCCTGACAACGGCATGGCAAGTTCCCAGGAAGAGGCAATTGAAATCGCCTCTAGAATCGGCTATCCTGTCCTGGTGCGCCCATCCTACGTTTTAGGGGGCAGGGCCATGGAGGTTGTCTACGATGAAGCTGCCCTGCGGCTTTATATGGAACAGGCGGTAAAGGTTACCCCGGATCACCCGGTTCTGGTGGACAAGTTCCTGGAGTCTGCAGTTGAGGTGGATGTGGATGCAATCGCAGATGGCGAAGACTGCTATGTGGCAGGGGTGATGGAGCATATCGAGCTTGCAGGCGTTCACTCTGGCGACAGCGCCTGCTCCCTGCCGCCTTTCAGCTTGCCAGATGAGATCATCTCCGAAATCAAACGGCAGACCAAGATGTTGGGGTTGGCTTTGGGAGTTAAGGGCCTGTTGAACATTCAGTTTGCAGTGCGGGATGGGGAAGTGTACCTTTTGGAGGTTAACCCCAGGGCATCCAGGACTGTTCCTTTTGTGAGCAAGGCCACAGGCATTCCCCTGGCACAGATCGCGACCAAGATCATGCTTGGCCGCAAACTTTCAGAGTTCGATCTCAATCCCCCAGGCAAACCTCGGATTGCAGTGAAAGAAGCAGTGTTCCCCTTCATCAAATTCCCTGGCGTGGACATCATCCTAGGGCCTGAGATGCGCTCTACAGGCGAGGTAATGGGCATAGACGTCAACTTCGGCATGGCCTTTGCCAAGTCCCAGATGTCTGCAGGGATGCCGCTGCCCCTCTCAGGGACAGTGCTTCTGACAGTTTCCGATAAGGACAAAGAGGCGCTCCTTCCCATCGCCCAAGGGTTTTTAGAGGAGGGCTTCAGGCTCCTTGCCACGGAAGGTACCGCCAAGTTCCTCCAAAATCACGGAATCGAGGTTGAAAAGGTTAACAAAATCGGGGAAGGACGGCCAAACCTCCTTGACCGGATCAAAAACAACGAGATCGACCTTGTGATCAACACCCCTGTGGGCAAAGATCCAAGGACAGATGAATATAAGATCCGCAGGCAAGTGATTGCCAGCAGCGTTTCAGTAATGACTACAATTCAAGGAGCTAAAGCTGCTTTGGCGGCAATTCGGGCCTGCAAAGACAACGGCCTGGATGTGAAATCTATACAGGAATATTATGAGAGCAACTGAAAAAGGACCCTTTTGGGTCCTTTTTCAGTTGCAATGTTGATAATTAGTCGAAAGGAGCAAGTGTATTTGCTGGATGAAGCTGCACAATAGGTGCTGAGGCAGGAATGTCAGTAGATTGAATCAGGTGGGTGATATAATTTAAAACAAGGTTTGCTTCTGCCAAGACTTTAGCTGAGGCAAATGTTAATTAGCAGCTTTATTCTCCTGAGGACATGGCTATCTTTGGAAGTTTTTGTAATTGCCAGGAAAATGGAACAACTACAATTGCGATCTAAAAGGATTCCACTGTAAAACCCTTGTAAATTCATGTTTTAGAAGGATTTTAGCCCCTTGACGTCGAATATAGTGGTGAAAACAAAAGTAATCTTGAGATCTAGAGACATAAAATCTTTTAATCGACATATAGGGGTGCATAGCGATGTTTAAGGAAAATAATAGCCATCTTCAAACTTCGTTATTCGACGTTACAGCAAATTGGCATAAAAAATACGAAAAACTATACGAAAATTCATGGGCAAAAATCTTTTTCCATGAGGTCTTTTGCAAAATTGACGAGGAAATATTCAAACCTCTTTATTCAGACATCGGTAGGCCTAATGCACCTATAAATGACCTTGTTTCACTTGAACTAATAAAACATCTTTTAAACTACACAGATGAGGAGCTTGTTGAAAACTATCATTTTCATGTTTTGGTTCGTGATGCAATAGGAATTCGCGACTTTCATACTGCTCCTCCTGTTGGAGTTAGAGCCATCTACAATTTCAGAAGTCGTTTAAGAAATTACATGAAGGAAAGTCCAAAAGAAGGAGATTTAATTGCTGAACTCTTCCGTGATCTAACAGAACAGTTTATTAAGCGCTCCGGTATAAAACCAGAGAGCAGCGTGTTGATTCAACCCAAACTGCATCAAACATTAAGCGCGTCGGCCCTTTATCGCTTGGGTAGGATGTCCTGCATAAAGCTGTAACGACTCTGCCTGAAGACATATTGCCTGAAGAACTCAGCAGAATTATAGAGCTAGAATTTCAAAAGGACTTTCTTTACTGGACAGTCAAAAGTTTATTGAGCTAAGAAACCAGTAAATCTTCGTCAAACCAAGGCATTAGCTGCTTAGATTTAATTATTCGTGTTATGGATAAACGGGGGTTAAGAGCAAACAGGCGAAAAATA
>Ga0209537_1001013_pt1 | contig 32889 bp, 38 predicted proteins | sample BioPla4DNA1_FD_187698 | JGI IMG/M metagenome (GOLD analysis project Ga0209537, IMG submission 187698) | Biogas fermentation microbial communities from Germany - Plant 4 DNA1 (SPAdes) (version 2) | ecosystem: Engineered > Bioreactor > Anaerobic > Digestate | place: Bielefeld, North...
GCTTTAAGTTCTCTGGTGTAGCTTGTTTTCTTTCTAGTCGTAGACATGATTTTTCTCCTCTTAGGTTATTGTCGTATATCTATTATATACTATTTTTATCCTACGACAACTATTCTATCACATAGGGGGGATAACTTAGATGAAAATAAGATAATAAATAAAATGAATTCATATATAAATGATAAGTATATGGAGGATAGATGAATAATATTTTAATAGCCTTTATTAAAGATAATTATGGATATGAAAAATATAAATTAACATATCTTTTAACTATATCATTGGATGTTTTTGAATTAATAGTGTTAGATTGCTATTCAGATAAAATTATTAATAAAGATATGTGGCTAGAAATTAAAAACGGTAAAATAGCTATTTTTTGTAGTTTGATAATAGAAGACAATGTAGATTTAGAAATGTTAAAAAGAAGCATAAAAAACATTGATCTTAAAATTTATGAAAAAAAAATAGAAGATATAAAACGAAAGATTAATTTGCAATATTCAAAACAAGAGGATGTATTTGAAGATTTGATGTTAACTATTGCAAGATATGAATTTCAAAAAATTAAGTATGAGCAGTTAATATCATATTCTAGAAGTGTGAAAAATAATGAATTATTTAAATTCATTTATAGCTTAATTAATTTGGATAATTTGGTGATATTATAATTGTTTAATATGATTTGAAAATTTTTGACGAAAGGAATATTGAGATATGAGAGAAGATATAAAAACATCAAATAATTACATATTATTCTGGTTAAGTCAAGCTGTTTCTGAACTAGGCAGTATGATGACAAGCTATGCATTAATTATTTGGTCCTATACACAAACTCAATCAGTAATGTCTGTATCCTTATTAACCTTTTTTACTTTTCTACCGAAAGCTTTGGTAAGTATTTTCATAGGAAATTATATTGATAGACATAGTAAAAAAATCATTATTATGATGACTGATACGGTATCAGCTTTATGTTCACTGACAGTGTGTTTGTTATTATATACTAATACATTAAGTATCTACTATATATACATAATTAATATAGTATTAGGTATAATGGAGGCTATACAATCACCGGCTTCAAGTGTTGCCTTTGGTATAATTGTTCCTAATGATAAGTATGAAAAGATAAGTGGCCTTAATTCAATATCAGAAAATTTGAATACAGTTCTTTACCCTGTGTTGGCATCATCACTTATTGGATTGTTTGGTATTGAGAGTGTTTTATTATTTGATATAGGATCCTTTATATTTGCTATTATCATAATGATATTCTTTATAAAAATACCAGAAGTACAGGCAGAAGAAAATGAAGGAAATATGCTAAGTGGAATGAAAGAAGGATTTTCTTATTTAAAAATCAATAAAGGAATTTTGTATATTATCATTAGTATGACATTATTGAATTTTCTATCCAGGTTGTCATATGAAAATATCTTATCCCCAATGATTTTAGCTAGAAGTAATAACAGTGAATTTACTTTAGGAGTAGTTACTTCTATATTAGGATTAGGGGGAATCATTGGAGGGTTGATTGTAAGTACAGTAAAATTGCCCCAAAATAAGGTTAAGATGCTGTTTTATTCTGCTACTTTTTCATTTTTATTTGGAGATTTACTAATGGCTTTTGGACAGAATATATATGTTTGGAGTATTGCAGCTGTAGCTGCTAGCGTACCAATACCATTTACTTTAGCTGCACAATCAGTATTGATTTATAACAATGTTAAGACTGAAATGCAGGGAAGGGTTTTTGCGGTTCGTAATGCCATGAAATTTACAGCTATTCCAATAGCAATTTTATTAGGAGGGGCCATTTCTGAATATATATTTGAACCCTTTATTCATGGTGCTTCCAATTTAGCAGCTTTTTTACGCACTTTAATTGGAGATACAAATGGATCTGGTATGGCTCTTATGTTTATTTTTACTGGTATTATGGGATCACTAAGTTGTTTATTGCTTGCCAATAACAAACAGGTGAAGAAGATAAATGTGCAGTAGCTAATTTAATGAAGTTAAAAATATACTAATTCAGAAGATTATTGATACAATGAGAATGCATCGATCGAAGACCTAGTTTAAGTTTATTGGAAGATTTAATTTCCAAAGGCTTCGTATAGATGCATTTTTATATGGCATATAGGTAATAGATCCTTGGCATTTTGCTCATATATAATTCTGGAAATGTTATATTTGTTTAAATGTAGGCTGTCCATGAGATATTACTTTTAAATTAATCCCTTTCAATCAAAAGTTTTGTGTAATAAGTATTTATAACGTATTTACAGGTTAGTGAGTAAAGACTATAATTATATTCAGTGATTACTAACTTTTTATAAAAAGGTAATGTTTAGGAAGAATCGGACTTTAGCCTTTGATAAAGCGTAGTATATAGGGTAAGGAGTGAAGGCATGGCAAATATAATAACTAGCTTTCGTATTCTATGTAGTATAATGCTGTTATTCTTTACTGCCTTTTCTCCTTCCTTTTATTTTTTGTATCTATTATGCGGATTCTCAGATATGATTGACGGTACCGTTGCAAGGAAAACCCATTCCGTTAGTGAGTTAGGGTCTAAGTTGGACACAGTGGCTGATTTTATATTTGTAGTAGTTGCTTTAGTAAAACTGCTTCCTAAAATAGATACACCTACTTGGCTCTTGATATGGATTGGCCTCATTGCAGTAATTAAGATTGTAAACCTGTTTTTAGGATTTACCTATTACAGGAGATTTGTAGCAGTACATACTGTCATGAATAAGGTTATTGGATTCTTTCTTTTTATGTTACCATTGACTTTGTTTTTTATTGAGATGAAATATAGTTCCATTATTTTATGTTCAGTTGCAACCTTTGCAGCAATTCAGGAAGGATATTTTATTAGGAATTAACTCAAGCACTACCTGAGCACTTTAATAGTGCAGGAGTAATGGGGTTAAGTAGAAAAAATAGTTTTATGTAGAAGTAAAAAGGAGAAATATGAAATATGTTTATAAGCTTTGTGGGAAAGTAAGTTTAGTATTTTACATATTTACCCTGTATCAACTATGGCATCTATGCCAGTATGGTGGTTTAAAAAGTCATGCTTCAATGTTGGCTTTAGGCATAATAGGTTGTGGCGGTACATTTATGCTATGGTTGATTTCTAGAAGGTATAGGCAGAAAGAAGATTCTGAGGATAAAGTGAAAAATAAAAATTTCTATATAGAAGTATTTATTTTTATAATTGTGACACTTTTCTTTGGAGCACGTATTGATTATTCATCAATTCCATATCATGGAGCATTATCATGGAAAATTGATGAGTGGAAGCGTAAAAAAGAGATGAAATTAGAACATAATAATCTTTTTCAGAATGGTGTGGAAGGAATTTTAATGGATTTAGATGAAGCCTTGGAATTGCCGGAGGAACTCTATATTGTAAATCAATGTAAGATTACATTTGATGCAAGAGGAACTATTAAAAGTATTGACGCCTTTATATATGGAAAAGATGAAGATGGAGAGAAAAAGACCTATCTCATTGATTATAACGTAGACAGTAGTAGTAATATGACAGTTTGGCTAGATGGAAATGTTAATGGTGGATATGATAAGGATAAGCGCCTGTCTCCAATGATTGAAATATTAAAAAATGCAGATTGGATGAATCAAGTAAAGGAATGGTCGGAAACATTCCAAGAGCAGCAGATATATGAACTGGTTTATTCTGGTAGAAGGTCTTTCAATTCAGATGAAGGTTTACAATATGTTCCGGGAGATACAGATGGTGATGGAGTTCAAACAGGAACAAGTAATTTTGCACAGCTTAGAACAGGTGGGAAAATTGTTGGATATGAGGTATCTTTGAGTATACCAGACATAAATAGTGTTAGATCTATACTATACATAACGGAGCCTGAGTACATCAGTGAAAAAGAATTGGATCAAGAGCATGCTAAGCAGCAAGTAAATGAAGCAAAGGATACAGAAAGTTGGACTGTAGATCAAAGAGAAGGAACCATGTATTTTTTTTTAAATAAAAAAATTGGATGGCGATTGGTGATAACAGATGCAGCTGCTGGAAGTAGATTTTATATAGTGGAAAAGACTATAGATGGTGGTGCTACTTGGAAAGTTGTAAATGATGATCCCTTTAGCGGACAATTAGGAGTTGCAGAAGGCTTACTATTTTTTGATGAGAATTTCGGAGTTGCAGGTTTAACTGGAGCATCTCAGTCCTATTCAAGATTATATGCTACTGGAGATGGGGCAAAGTCATTTGAAGAGATCAAACTTCCAATGGATAGTGTTACAGAATTACCCCAAAATGCTATAGATAGCGGACTTAAGGTTGAGGACTTTGATTACTTGAATATGCCTGAAAAAGATAGTGATACATTGACTATAAAGGTAACGGTAGAGGCCGCAGAGAATGATGGCATTATATTTCAATCAACGGATAATGGAGTTACGTGGAAATACAAAGGGTTGACTCAGACTAATGATTAGAATTTGATGAACAGCCATAGCCTATGGCTGTCATCTTGTTTATGAGTTTGAAGTTGACAATAATTAATTACTAAAGTGTATGCAATCAGTTGAAGTGAGAGGGAAAAGTTAAAAAATTTTGGAGGACTAAAATGATTGACGTAAAATTATGGATGGAGCGCTTTATAGAATTACTTAAGGAGACCTTTGGGCACCGTATCTATTTTGTAGGCCTACAAGGAAGCTACGGAAGAGGGGAAGCCACTGAATCCAGTGATATTGATGTAGTAGTTATATTAGATAAACTGACAGCAGATGATATAAAAACATATAACCATATGTTAGATACCCTTCCTAACCGAGAATTAATTTGCGGATTTCTTTCAGGAAAGGATGAACTCATAAATTGGGAACCTTCAGATTTATTTCAGTTTTATTATGATACAGAACCTATTGTAGGTACCCTTGATGAACTGCTAACAAAACTTAATAAGGAAGCAGTTGAACGTGCCATTAAAATAGGCGCCTGCAACCTTTACCACGGATGCGTACATAACATGTTATATGAAAAAAGTGATGATATAGTCCGTGGATTATATAAGTCTGCATCTTTTGTTATACAAGCAATTGTATTTAAGGATACTGGTAAATATATTAAGCACCAAAAGGACTTACTTGAAGTCATAAAGGATGAAGAAAAAGAGATTCTAAAAGATTTTATTGCTCTAAAAAAGGGTGCAAATGTAGAATTTGATGCAATGTCAGATCGTTTATTTAATTGGGTAAGAAATCTAATAAATATGTAAATGAAAAGACTGTTACACAAGAACTGATTAGTTGTTTTTGTGTAATAGTCTTTTTTATGTTATAAATGCCATTAACGCTTGTCTAAATATTCTCGTATGGCATCAACTCTTTTTTGAAACAAAGCAACATAGTTAAAGAAGCCAATACTATAAATATTTTATACTAATTATTACTATATTATGATTCTAATGGTAAAGCAAGCTTCACCAAGAAACCACCATAGGAACTATGGTCTATTACAGTTGTTCCACCATGTACTGCCATAATCTGCTTTACTATAAGCAGCCCTAAACCGTGCCTTTGCTCTGTTGTGTTTTCATCACAAATCATATAATGGGGGGTATTATTGAGCTTTTTTAGTTGCTCATCAGTAACTCCTATACCGTCATCGGCAACGGTCACAGTACATTGGTTGTTTTCAGCTACAACACTGACGTATATTTTACAACCTTTCTCATTGTGGTTGATGCAGTTTTGAATTAGATTGCTGACTGCTCGCTTTATCAAGGCCTTATCAACCTTTACAGGGCAAACAGATAAGTCTTCATCCATCTCCAATTCAATGGGGTGAGTGTCCTCAATATCCATATTTATAAAGTCTACGATAACCTGCCGCACAATGGCAATCATATTTTCACTTTTCACATTCATTGGCTGCATATTGTACTCCAATTTGGAAGCTAAGTTAAGGTCGTTTATTAAGTTTTTTATTCGTTGGCTTTGTTTTAGGATAACTGTAGCTTTTTGCCTTTCATCATCAGTTAAATTGGTATCTTCTTTCAATTGACTAGCATAGCCCATAACCATTGATAAGGGAGTTCTAATATCGTGAGATACACCTGCAATCCAATTTGCTCTGGCCGTTTCTTTCCTGCGGAGCTGATTCTTTTGTGACTGTAATATTTCTGAGGTTTTATTTATATTCATGGCAAGTTCTGATAATAAGCCTTTTTCTTTAACATAAACAGGTTCTCCTGTTGGTAGACTCTGTATGCCGTTAACAATGGGCTTTATGGATTTTAGTAGTTTAGAATTTGCAACCATATAGATGAGAAAAATTAATGCAGCATTGATTATAAAAACAGTAAGTACAGTTTTAGGCAAGTTAGCGATAGTGTGATAATCCCAACTCGGCCACATATGCTTCCAAAAACTATCTTTGGGGTATCCTAAGACAACAAGTCCATTTTTCCCTTTTCCTGTAAAGGTGGGGTAGCCCTCTATATAACCCCGGGTCAGACTAACTATATCTGAAAGGGTATATGACATAGGTACTGTTTTTGGCAGATTATCTGTATGCCATATTACCGACTTTGATTCATTATCTATATATATTGCCCAGGCATTAGAGTCTTTCAATTCTTGAACTATTGAGTCAGGTAATTCATATTTCTCGTCACTTGTAAGCTGTAACGCCTTTGCAACTTCTTCAGCTGTTTTCCAGGGAGAGGCATTTGGAGTTTGCTTTGCCATAAAAATTGCTAGTAAAGCAAAGTTCAGAATAAAAAGAAGCACACAACTCAGTAGCAAAATACTAATGTATCGCCGTATCAGTTTAGGAACACTTCTCATATCACTTACCCCCAACAATTAGCTTATAACCTAATCCCTTAATTGTGATTAATGATACAGGCTTTGAGGGATTTAATTCTATCTTTTCTCTGATTCGGCGAATGTGAGCCATTAGAGAGTTTTCATATCCGAAGGGATTGTCACCCCAAGCAGCTTCACAGAGAGCATCGATGGTTACAATACGGCCTGCATTGCGATATAGGACATTGAGAATGTCATATTCCTTAGCAGTTAGAGGGAGGTGTTCTCCGTCTTTTATTACTTCTGCACGGTCAAAGTCGATTTCGCTATTTTGTAGTTTTACAAGAGGATTTTCATCCTTATAGCATCTACGTAAGATTGCCATAATGCGGAATATCAGCTCTTTAGGTAAGAAGGGCTTTACTATATAATCATCAGCTCCAAGACCGAAACCTCTTAATTTATCCTCATCCTCTCCTCGGGCGGTTAAAAGCAAGATAGGATATTCACCTTTATGTTTTAACTGCTCCATTAAGGAAAAACCATTGCCATCAGGCAGCATCACATCTAGAATAGCAAGCTCTGGTTGAAAGCTGTCTGCCAAATCAAGGGCCTCCTTCACTGTTCTTGCAGTTACTATGTGATTAAAGCCTTCTTCTTTCAGTATAGATACAAGCATATCCAAAAGCTCATGTTCGTCATCAACAAGCAGCAACCGTTTATTCTTCAAATATTGAAAATCCATATGGACACCTTCCTTCTGTGGAACATTGCAATATATAAATATTATAACATAGAACTTTGGAAACTATTGATCCTTGAATAAATGTAAGGTAGTTGTAAGGTAGAGAGAAGGTTGTCGCAAGGTTTGAGTTTTAATATATAGCTATAAGGAGAAAGGAGCGAAAGATATGAACATTATTGAAACCAAAAATCTTACAAAAACATATGGAGACTTTACTGCTGTTTCAGGACTTAATTTACACATTCCTAAAGGATCAGTTTACGGATTTTTGGGGCCTAACGGAGCAGGAAAATCAACCACAATGAAGATGTTACTAGGGTTAACTAAGCCTACCAGTGGATCTTTTGTCATTGACGGAAAGAAATATCCAGAAAACCGTGTACAAATTCTGAAAGAAGTGGGTTCCTTTATTGAAGCTCCAGCCTTTTACGGGAATTTAACGGGAGAAGAAAATCTAGATATTGTTCGTAAAATTTTGGGCTTACCTAAATCCGCCGTTTCCGAGGCCTTAGAATTGGTAGGACTTACCCAGTACAAAGGGAGACTTGCTAAAAAATACTCTCTTGGTATGAAGCAAAGATTAGGCCTTGCAAGTGCTTTGATTGGAAAACCGCCTATACTTATTTTAGATGAGCCTACAAATGGACTTGACCCTGTTGGTATTCATGAAATCAGAACTCTTATTCGTTCCCTCCCTCAGAAATTTGATTGTACCGTATTTGTATCTTCACACTTATTGTCAGAAATTGAGCTAATGGCTGATTATATTGGTATTTTAAATCACGGTTATCTGCTATTTGAAGGGACACTTGATGAGCTGAAAATTCATGGAACTAAAGAAGGTTATCCTACGGATAACTTGGAAGATACCTTCCTTGCCTTAATTGATGCTGATAATAGGCAGAGAGGTGGAGTGAGATGAGTTTTGGATTGGAATTTAAAAAGGTGAAAAGAACAGGTTTTATGCTTGCCTTTCTCAGTGGAGGTGTTTTAGCAGCTATAGTACCAATTCTCAATATGCTAGTTCGTTCAGAAAACTATGTAGGATTTGATGATTCTCCTGTTCAAATCTTGATGAATGCTAATTGGCAGATGATGTCCATGCTAAATATTCTCCTAGTTGTAGCGTCTGCCTGCCTTGTGTACCACATAGAATACACTGACAATGCTATTCAAAGAATGTGTACCTTACCTATAAAAGAAAGCAAGATATTTTTTGGAAAGGTGGCTTTAATGGCAGTTATGTGCCTTGTGATACTGCTAATGGAAGCTGCAGCTTTAGCCTTCTGTTCCTACTATTGGTTTGAATTGTCCACAGATATTTGGATGGAAGTAATTAAAAGCTTTGCCTATGCTTTGTTATTAATCTTTCCGGCAGTATTATGCTCGCTGGTGATCGCATCAGCATGCAGAAATATGTGGGTATCTCTTGGAGTGGGGGTTGTATGTGTATTTATAGCTACTATGATACCTACAAAGAACTTTATATTATCCTTGTTTCCCTTTGCACTGCCCTTTCAGATCTTGTCAGGGACAACAGAAAATATCCTCCGCAATTATATGATTGCTGCAGTGATTGAAATACTTATCCTTGGCATTGTAGAGGTGTTATTCTTAAAGGTTAGGAGGTCATTTGAATGAATTTTTTATCTCTTCTTGGCATTGAGTTCAAAAAAATTCGACGTTCGAAAATCCTTTTTATTTTGAACATTGCCACCATTATTCTTTGGTTGCCTTCTGTTTTTAATGCTGATCTTAATTTTCAAATGCAAGCAGAGGGCATTTCACCAGAAAGCAACTTTTTAATACAAGGGCTAATGGGAATGGCCTGGTTTATGTTTCCTGCTAGTATGGTTGTGTGTACCGTATTGCTGAATATGAGGGAAAGAAGCAATAAAGGCATACTAAAAATGCTGGCTCTTCCCATTAATACTGCAAAATTATGTTTGGCTAAATTTATTGTTCTGCTTTCACTAGGGGCCTTTCAAATACTGATGACAATTACTATGTATTTCATAAGTGCAGTTGTAGTATCACAAACACAAAATTATAATTTCATTTTACAGCCCTTCTTTGTTTTCAAAGAGGCAGCATTAATATTTGCTTCGGCAATTCCTATGCTTGCATTGTTCTGGCTTTTATCAGTATGTTTTCAGACCCCCATTTTTTCTATTGGCATTGGTCTTGCTTCCATAGTTCCATCGGTTTTAATGATAAACACCAAGCTCTGGTTTGCATATCCAATGGCCTACCCCTTCTTTGTGATAACAGCTGAATACGGAAGATTAGCTTCTAACCTTACAACAGCACAGGTTGAACTATTTCCATGGATACCCGTTGCTATCGGTATTACTTTACTTTGTTTATTCATTTCCTGCCTTCGCTTTGGGAAATTTGAAAGGAGATAATAATAATGAAAGACAAGATATTAACTAGTATCAGTACCATTATGCTTTTCCTACCCTGGACTATTTTGCCCTTAAGGTCTTTTCAGTGGGTCTTGAAATCACCTGTTGCTGAAATAATGATTTCTTCTTATGCAGCTTTTATGATATTCAGCGGAGTATTTACAATCATTTCTTATGTTAAGACAAAGGTAAAAAATAATATAATGAAGATTTGCTTGATTGTGAACAGCCTTTATGCAGTATTTGGCCTTGTGGTATTTACAATGATGATTTTGCCCAAGATAATGTAAGGATGTGCCTCCGAAATTCATGGACTTATCTAGGTATTATTGCATATCTATCAAAAAAGGTAAGAAATTAAACTGTCACCATTAAGGAGCTGGCTATATAAGTCTGCTTCTTTTTGCATCTAAGTAAATAAAAAATAATTTTTTTAAAAGGTATTGAAAATAATTTTATAATTGATTAGCCTAATTTTAGGAGATTCTATAATGGAGGTGTTGCATAATGGACTTTTATTCTCAAATATTTAAAAGAAAATCCTTTCATCTGTTCAAGGATACCGAAACATTATCAGAGCAAGATATTAGCAAGTTAAATGGATTTATAAAATCAGTGATTCCTATGGATTCATCAATTAAGACAGAGATTACAATAGTGCCAGAATCCGAGACAAGCTGTAAGCGAGGTGCGGAATATTGTATTTTGTTTTACAGTGAGATAAGAGGAGAGTATCTCAGAAATATAGGCTATATAGGACAGCAGATAGACTTATACCTTGCATCTCAAAACATTGGCGCCCTATGGTATGGCATTGGTAAACCAAAAGAAATGCAAATTAATGGGCTTGATTATGTAATCATGATTGCCATAGCGAAAATGCCTGAAAATAAGTTCAGAAAGGATATGTTTAAATCCAAGAGAAAGCCCCTAGAGGAAATATGGGTAGGGGAAACCTTAGGAGTTGGGGAAATAGCTCGTTTTGCACCAAGTGCTTGCAACACACAGCCATGGATTACAGAAAACACTGGAGAAGAACTTATTATTTATAGATATAAAAAACCTGGTAAACGAGGTATTATGCCTGCAGATAAGGTTAGCTATTACAACCGCATTGATGTGGGAATTTATCTATTTATGCTAGAAGTATGCTTATGCCATGAAGGTTATACATGGGAAAGAACCCTTTATGAAGACAAGGCAGATGATAGCATTGAAAAAGTTAAAATAGCAAGATACCAATATAAACGCTTTCCAGAATTTCAGTGATAATCACTGATTTCTGGATTTTTTATTTATATACAATAAACAGCGTATAACAGTTGACAACAGATATATAGTGTTATATACTGTTTACTATAAAATAAAGGAGTAAAAAATATGCATATTATACTTAACAATTCATCCATGATACCAATTTATGAGCAATTAGTGGATCAGATAAAATCAGCAATAATTCAATCTGCATTAAAAGAAGGTGAGCCCCTTCCCTCTGTTAGGAAGCTTGCAGGAGAGCTTCGTATAAGTGCTTTAACAGTGAAAAAGGCTTATGACAAGTTAGAAGAAGAGGGATTTGTCACAACTGTTCATGGAAAAGGAACTTTTGTAACAGCTTCTGATAAGCAATTAACAATGGAAGCAAGAAAAAGGGCCGTTGAAGAGGATTTTACACAGGCAATTCATAAGGCGAAAGCCGTTGGTTTGAGCAAAGATGAAATACTAGAAATAGTTAATATTATTTTGGAGGACGAATTATGATTGTTTTAAAAGATGCTGTAAAGTGTTATAAAGACTTTAATTTAAATATTTCAATGGAAATACCAAAGGGGAGAATATCTGGTCTTGTCGGAAAGAATGGAGCAGGTAAGAGCACCACAATAAAACTTATTTTAGGTTTGGTTAAGCCTAACAGTGGAAGTGTGACTGTTTTGGGTACAGAAAGTAGTAAGCTTACTAGCAAAGAAAAGGAGCAAATAGGTGTTTCTCTATCTGATGCTAGTTTTAGTAGCCAGCTTACTCTATCAGATGTTGAAAAAATTCTTATAAAAATGTATCCCAAATTTGATAAAGAATATTTTCAGAAATTAAGCCAAGGATTAAATCTTCCAAAAGATAAGATTATAAGGGAATTTTCAACTGGTATGAAAGCAAAACTTAGGGTTTTAGTTGCAATTACCCATAAAGCAAAGTTGTTGATTTTAGATGAGCCTACAGCAGGCCTTGATGTAGAAGCTCGAAATGAAATACTTGATATACTAAGAAAGTATATGGAAGAGGATGAAGAACGCACAATTTTAATTACTTCCCATATATCCTCTGATTTAGAAGGACTTTGTGATGATATTTATTTAATCCATGATGGAAAGATAATGCTCCATGAAGAAACAGATGTAATTTTAGATCGGTATGGTCTTTTAAAGGTGAATGAAGAACAGTATGCTAGCCTTGATAAGAACTATATTTTGAAAAGTCAAAAGGAACCTTATGGATATGCATGTTTTACAAATGAAAAGCAATATTATCAAGAGAATTATAAAGATATAATAATCGAAAAGGGCGGAATTGATGAGCTTATTCTTATGATGACAGGAGGATACAGATAATGGCGGGATTGTTAGAAAAAGATTTAAGATTACTTTTAAGTAGAAAGCAATCAATTGTTATGTTTTTGCTTCTCGCTGTGGTATTAGGTTTTACACAGGCGGGAACTTTTATACTTGGATATTTGCCATTTTTAGGTGTGATTTTAACAATCAGTACCATTTCCTATGATGAGGTAGATAATGGATACACATTTTTAATGACCTTACCAATTGACAGAAAAACCTATGTAAAGGAGAAGTTCTTATTTTGCATAAGTGGAGCTGTTAGTTCGTGGATTCTTGCTGTTGTTTTATATTTCCTTTCAGGATCTCTTCATGGAGATAAATTAGTAATGATAAATGAAATTCCAATGGTACTCACCTTTTTAGCAATTGTGATATTGCTTATGGCAATAATGATTCCCTTTCAAATAAAGTTTGGAGCAGAAAAAAGTAGGATTGTTATGCTTATCATATTTGGTATTATAACAGTAGTTTCATTTGTTTTTGTAAAGATCATTGGGCAAGAAACGATGAATGAAATAATTGAAAAGATGGAACATATTAATGAAACATATATTATGATGTGTGGAATTTTCCTTGTGTTGTTATCTACGGTTGTATCCTATATGATAAGTTGCAAAGTAATGGAGAATAAAGAATTGTAGTTTACACTATAAAATAAAATAGTATAATTAAGACGTTGAAGTTTAATTTATAAAAAAGCATGGGAGTATAGAAAACAAGAAAATTAGGAGTAGTAGTTTATGAAGAAAATGGGATTTAGACACAGACTAATTATTTTATCATCCATTGCTATAGTAGCTATTGCAATAGCTGCCACCTTGTTTACTCAGAATAAGGGTATATATGTGAAATATAGGGAATTTAACGAGCTATTTACAGAGGGAAAAATATCAACTGTAACCATTAATACAGAGAATATTCAATTTGAGAAAGTAGGGTACAATGGAAAGTATTATACGGACAATCCCAAAACAGATGATTTTAAAGAAAGACTGTTGCTTTCTGGAATTGAGGTGAAGGATAGCACAGAGGATGATGGATTTGTTGTGATTTTTGATATTCTCTTTGATATAGCCTTCATAGGATTTATTGTTATTGTGATTTATAAGTTTTTTGGAGATTACTTTAAATCTTTTAAGGTAATAAGACATACTGGAGTAAGGTTTGATGACATTGCTGGTATGGATGACTTAAAAAAGGAAATGCTCCATGCTGTAGATATACTTAAAAATTCTGAAGAGTACAGACGAAAGGGTATACGTCCCACAAAAGGTATTGTGCTAGAGGGGCCTCCTGGAAACGGAAAAACCTTGTTTGCAAAAGCTTTGGCCGAGGAAGCTGGCGTTAATTTTATAGCCACTAAGGGTGCGGATTTTCAAAGTGTGTTTATGTCAATAGGCCCAAGAAAGATTAAGCAATTGTTTAATAAAGCTCGTAGGCATAAGCCATGTATAGTATTTATTGATGAATTTGACGGTATTGGTGAACGAAGAAATTATGCAGGCTCAGGAATAGACAAGGAAAATAATCGTATGATTACAGCTATGTTAAATGAGATGGACGGATTCCAAAATGAAGAGGGAGTTTTAGTTATTGCAGCAACAAACTCTTATGATTCGTTGGATGGGGCCCTTGTTCGTCCTGGAAGGTTTGATTTGAAATACACCATTCCTAATCCTGATGAGGCTACAAGGATTAAGCTTATTAATTTATATACTAGAAAAAAACGGCTTTCAGCTGATATACCAATAGAAAAGCTAGCTCGTAGCTTTAATGGATTGAGCTGTTCTGCTATTGAAACTATCTTAAATGAGGCCGCTGTAGTTATGATAGCGGATGGAAAGAGTGAAATTGATTTGAACAGCATTATAAAAGCTTGTAGAAAAATGGGCATTAAGATTATAAGTTGATGTTTTATATGAATATAGCTTAAGAAAGGATAGGGGATTGTAAATGAGTAAGAACAATAGTGTAGATTTGCTTTTTACTGCAGATGGAAATTATGCAGTTAGGATTCCGGTAGTTTTAAAGTCCTTATATGTGAATGATAAAAGTACTTCATACCATGTACATTTGATTTATGATTCACTGTCTGAGGAAGTTCTATGTAAGCTGGAGAATTTTTCTGCAAAATTAGGATATGATTTTTCCTCCTACAGTATTAAGGAAAAATATTTTGGTAATGCACCAGTTAATAAGCACTATTCTCAGATGATGTACTACCGGCTTTTAGCAGCAGATATTCTTCCCAAATCCATAGATAAGGTAATATATCTTGATCCAGATGTGCTTATTATAAATCCCCTTGAACCCTTGTGGCAGATGGATTTAGAAGACAAAATTTTTGCAGCAGCTTCTCACACAGAAGAGAAAAGAGTTTTGGATAATATAAATAAAATACGATTAGGTATATCCTCTGCCTATTTTAACACTGGTGTGATGTTAATGGATTTGAATAAATGTAGAGAGAAAGTCCGAATTGATGAAATAGTTGATTTCATTGAGAAAAATGAATACAGACTCCTGCTTCCAGATCAAGACGTTTTTAACGCCTTGTATTCTAAATATGTGAAATCAATTCCTGATGAAATATGGAATTACGATGTTAGAAAGTATACCCAGTATTATATACAGTCCGCAGGTAAGATCGAGGGAAATTGGATTATACAGAACACAGTAGTCCTGCACTATTGTGGTAAGGATAAGCCATGGAATAAGCAATATAAGTACCGTTTTGGTGATTTATATAGGCATTATCAACACCTCTGTGAAAGAGACTAGATAAAGTAACTATGGAAGATATTTCAGTAGTCTTGCCATTGATAATTATAATGGATTGTGATACAACTATTTTATGTTTAAATGAATTTATAGTAGAAAAGAGGCAGTAAAATGAATGACACAACACAAGGTGTACATAGAAAAAGCCTTGGACTTACTTTGAAGAACAACAGAGACTTAATATTGCACAGTTTAATGTGTAGCCTAGGTGGTTTCTTAGGTGGATATGCAGTACTTTGCAGAGGAAACTTGGCTTCTGCCCAAACCCTTAATATGATTGATATTGTACTTGATATGGTGGGTAGGAACAAATATGAGCTTTTTCTTAGGATTCTTGCGCTTTTTCTTTATATCATGGGAATAGAGCTAGTTGAAATTTTATCAAAAAAGACCCAAATCAATTTGCAACGATATAGCATTTGCGTCGATATGGCTGGACTTCTAGTTCTGATTATGATACCTAAGGAAGCAAATGTACTAGTAGGAGTACTTCCTATATTTTTTATTCTTTCTACTCAGTGGAGTGTGTTTCATGGAGTAAGGGGCTATAACAGTGCCACCATATTCTCTACAAATAACCTTCGACAGACAGTTCTTGCTATAAATGAGTATGCTTTTGGCAGGGACAGGAAAGAGCTAAAAAAAGCCTTGTATTATATAAATACCTTATTCTGGTTTAACATAAATATAGCTTTTAGTTATTTTGCTGTTAAATATTTTGGCATTTATGCTTCTCTTTTTGGATTTATTTATACTGTTCCAGCCCTTGTAATTACATTTATGAAGGATGAAAAAGCAAAGGCAAATATATCTATTGAACCTTACAAAGAGAAAATTGTATGTTAGCTTGTTTGTTGGACAAGGTGTCGTTTAACATTTAACAGGCTTTAGTTGCTGGATGGCGAAATCTTATATTTATTATATATTTGGTGTGGTAAAAAAGAAATCAGGAGGGACGGTTCTCTTGATTTTTTTATTTGAATTATGATTATATACCAATCTAAATAGTAAATTGGAAATTGAATATCTTCGTGTACGCAAATTCGTGATATTTTGATAAAAAATCGACATAAGTAATTGATTTACAAGGATTTTTGTAATATAATATAGACCAATATTTGGAGGAAATATAACACTATTATGGTAATGTTGAAAAAATCGGGGACAAATATACTGGTTATTTAGGTTGCTTTGTAAATCAGAAAGTATATGGCTATATAGAGTTATAATCATTATATAATTGTTACATTTTTCAACAAAGCATATTATATTTTTATGGTGATTAATATGAAATTGATGAAGATTGAGCAAAAGATTACATTTTTAATTGTTGGTTTTACAATGATAATGTGGCAATAGATGTAAAAGCTGAATCTCTTTTTACAAAAGAAGAGCAAGAATATATAAATAATAACGGTACTATAAAGGCTGTATCCATTGATGGAGTAGCTCCTCTTCAATATTATGATGCAAGTGGCAATGTAAAAGGTATCTCGAAAAATGTTTTAGATTATATATCAGATTTTACAGGATTAAATTTTACATATGAACTGTACGATACCATAGATAAAGTTAAAAACTCTGATGGCGATATAATCTTTGGAGTTCTGGAAAGAAATCAATTAAAAAATGTGCCTATGTCCATATCATATCTAAAATCTGAAACTATATTGTATATTAATTCTTCTGTTAGCTCAAAGGGGTTAGAGAATAAAAAATATGCTGCAATAAAAGGTACCCTCTTACCAGAAGGAATAAAGGAAGAAAATACAATTTATTATAATACACGAAAAGAGTGCATCGAAGCAGTAAATAGAGGAGAGGCTGATTACGGTTATGGAAATGCCTATTCCGTTGATTTTTATATGTCACAAAATGACTATAAAAATATTATAACGGTTCCGGAAAAAAATGAAACTAGAGCCTATTGCATAGCTATCCTTAACAATGATAAAATACTGCTTTCTATTATAAACAAAGCTATTTCATCTATTGATGAAGAGTATATGAACACCTTAATTTTAAATGCAGCAACTGAAATCGAGAGAGAAATTACAATGTCAATGATTTTAGAATTTTACGGCATACACATATTTGTAGCAGTTTGTTTTATAATGATAATATTGTTAATCAGTATTTTTCACAATATTAGGACAAAAAATGAAATTAAACTTCAATATGAAGGATATCAAAGGCTATCAAAAACATCAAATGAGTATTTATATGAATATAATCCTTTTTATACAATGATAAGGGAACGATTTATTCTATGATTGGTAAATTGGTGAATATTAATGAAGAGGAAGTAGAAAAAAAGGAACTTATCAAACGATCAGAAAGGGATGGGTTGACAGGCATATACAATGCAATTACTACAAGAGATCTCATTACTGAAAGAATAAAAAGTACAGATTTAAATGAGAAAGATGCTCTTATTATAATAGATTGTGACTATTTTAAAGATATTAATGATACTTATGGTCATCTACAAGGGGATAAAGTCTTGATTAACATAAGTAAAGCTCTTACTCAAACCTTCAGAAAAACGGATATTATCGGACGAATGGGTGGAGACGAGTTTTGTGTATATATGAGCAATATTCCTTCCTCAGATTTTGTTGTTTCAAAGTGTCAGCAATTTAAAGGATTAATTAAAGAGTTAATGATAGGTTCTAATGTTACTGTAAGTGTGGGAATATCTTTACTAGTGAATGGGGACTCTTATGAGGATTTATTCCAAAAGGCTGACAAGGCACTATATGATGCTAAGAAAAAAGGCAGAAATCAAATTCAATTTTTTAAATAGGAGCTGCTGTGTTATTTAATAACATCAGAAAAAGTTAAAATTAAGGATTTAGCCATACATATACATAAAGTAGTGCTTACATTAGTTTTGTAGGCACTATTTATATATATATATAGCAAATTAATTATAAGTGTGAGATAAAAATAACATTCAATGTTACTGCTTGTTAATTGGATTAATGAATAAGATAATATAATCAATTGTTTATTAGCATAAAATTGTAAAAAAGTTTAATCATATGCTATTCTATCTTATAGAATTATCTAAAGAATAATTTTTTATAGAAATTAGAATTTTCTCAAGCAGATGTGTAGACTTACATCAAATCCGTTAATTTAGCCATGTTGAAATTCTAGTGAGAGAGGGTTTTAAATAAAAGCAAAAGTCATTTGGAGGTTTATATGATTAGAAAAGCAACAATAGCTGATGTGGGCAGAATGGCAGAAATAATTGTATATAATAATCGGAAGTACTATTATCCTATTTTTAAAGATATTGAATATTCTTTTCAGGAATTCAATGTCCTATCTGTGGCAGAGCAGTACAGAATGGATGAAAACTTTTTGAAAAATACATACCTATTCCAGGATACTGTAGTAAAGGGATTTATATGCGTAATTGATCAAGAGGTAAAAAAGCTATATGTAGATTCCTTTTTTCAAAATGAAGGAATTGGGCAGCAACTATTGTTATTTGCCATAAATAATATGAAGGCATCTCATTTATGGGTTTTGGAGAAAAACAAAGGAGCAATACGGTTTTATGAAAGATATGGCTTTCATCCTGATGGAGAAAGAGCTTTTGAGGAAGGAACTACAGAAGTTCTTCTACATATGGTTCGACTATAACCTTGATGAAAAATGACCTGAAGTAAAAAGAAAGCGGCGCAATGATAAACCCTCCACTATAACACCATACTTTTGATCTGGGTTATGCTATATCTAGGAGGTGGTACTTTGAAAAGGTATAGAACTGCTGAAGTTACGGCCATGGTTGGTATACATCCTAATACAGTGCGCTTATATGAGGAATGGGGATTGATTACCAAACCAGAAAGAGAGAAAAATGGATATCGCATATTTACAGATTTACATATAATGCAAATCAAACTTGCTCGCACAGCATTCCAAATTGAAATAGTGCAAAATGGCTTAAGAAAAAAGATTATTGAAGTGGTGAAAACTACCGCTGCCTGTGATTTTGACAGAGCTATTTTGATTACAAGGGAGTATTTGGCTCAATTGCAAGAAGAACGTTGTAATGCAGAGGAAGCCATTAAAAATGTTTATGATATTTTATACAGAAATGAAGATAGTAATATACTTGCCATGAAAAGAAAGGAAGTATCGGAATATCTGAATATTTCCATGGACACATTGCGAAACTGGGAAATGAATGGATTAATTCAAATCAAGAGGAAGGAGAATGGCTACCGAGTGTACACAAATGATGATATTAAAAGATTAAAAATTATCCGTTCACTAAGGTGCGCCAACTATTCCCTTCAATCAATTTTAAGTATGCTACAACAGTTATCCCAAAATGCCAATACAGATATACGGAGGGCTTTAAATCCCCCAAAGGCAGATGATGATATTGTTTATGTCTGTGACAGACTAATCCTATCCTTAAATGCTGCCGAAGAAAATGCACGGAAAATTATTGATATGCTAAATGAAATGAAAAGATTATTTAAATAGAAAGTCTCCATTATACCACCAGTCTTTTGAAGGGTGGTATTCTTTTATTTGATAAGAATAAGGAGGCGATGAAATGGAAGAAGTAATCAAAGTTCAACAGCTGACAAAAAACTATGACAATGTTACTGCAGTGGATAATATTAGCTTAACTGTAGAAAAGGGTACGGTTTTCGGCTTGCTAGGACCTAATGGTGCAGGTAAGAGCACTACCATTGAATGTATTCTAGGAACAAAGGAAGCTGATGAAGGACAAGTATCCATCCTTGGATATAATCCTAAAAAGCACAGGGTAAAGCTCTTTCAAAAAGTCGGTGTTCAGTTTCAAGAAAGTGATTATCAGCCTGAAATTAAGGTTTCAGAGCTGTGTGAAGAAACCGCTGCTCTATACAAAAACCCTGTAGACTGGAGGGAGCTGTGCAGACAATTTGGGATAGGTAGCAAAATAAAAAATCCTGTGAAAAGCCTCTCTGGCGGCGAAAGACAAAGATTGTTTATTGTTCTTGCTCTTATTCCCACTCCAGAAGTTGTATTTCTCGATGAATTGACTACAGGACTTGATGCAAAAGCAAGGCGAGATGTATGGAAAATACTATCTTCTTTGAAGGAGAAAGGCTTAACTGTTTTCTTGACTTCTCATTTTATGGATGAGGTGGAAGCCCTATGTGATAAGATATGTATTCTAAAAAAAGGTAAAGTAGCTTTTTATGGCACAGTGGAACAAGCTAAGGTAGTAAGTGGCTGCGAAAAATTTGAGGATGCCTATTTAGTATTATCCGGACAGGAGGTTGATGAGGAATGAAATTATTTTTCGTATTATTAAAGAACGAACTAAAACTGAACATCAGAAATATGAATATGGTTATTTTTGCTGTTATTATGCCTTTGGTTGTTCTCTTGATTCTTGGACTTTTGAATGGAACAAAGCCTGCCTCTGATGGAGTAGATTATACATTTATGGAGCAATCCTTTGGTGCTCTTTGCGCCATTTCTATCTGTGCCGGAGGTCTTATGGGTTTACCACTTTTAGTATCGGAGTATAGGGAACGTAAAATTCTTAAACGATTTAAGGTTACCCCTGTTAGTCCTATAAAACTCTTAGTTGTTGAATTAGTCATTTATATAATTTATTGTTTGGTATCTTTAATTACCTTGATTCCTATGTTAATGATATTCTATAAAGGAACTATTCACGGATCATGGCTAGCCTTTTTAGGCAGCTGGCTCCTTACTATGATATCCACCTTAAGTATTGGAATGATGGTAGGAGGTATTGCTAAAGATACCAAGATAGCCAGCGTTATAGCAAGTTTGTTGTACTTTCCTATGTTAATTTTCTCTGGAACCACCCTTCCTTTTGAAAAAATGCCAGAAGCTATGCAAAAAATTGTGAGTATGTTTCCATTAACACAAGGTATTCAATTAATGAAGGCAACCTTTCTAGGTTTGTCAGTGGATAATATAAAAGTACCTCTTATTGTGATGATAACAGTAACAGTATTGTGTACGGGGATTTCTGTGAAGTGTTTTAAATGGGAATAGTAAAGAAAACTTAAAAAAGTTAAATGTATTTAAACCCTCCCTGTGTTTTTAGAAAGCACCGGGAGGGTTTATTATGGGGGAAATTGGATATGGCGTTGATTAAATTGATTTATACATCCTTCATTGCCTTATGCTTATAGACTATAAATGCTATGATTAAAAGATAAGCACCAGATAGGAAATATAAGACATAGGCAGGTATAATATCTACTATAATTCCAGCACCAATAATGCCAAGGGGCGCAAGGCTGGAGGAGAGCATATATTGAACTCCCATAACCCTGTCAAGCAGATGTTTTGGTATGGCTCTTTGCATAACAATGGTTAAGGGTAAATCACCCATAACAAGAAAGAATGAAAATAGCAAGGATGTTACCATATATATAACAAAGGATATATAAATGTTCAGACTTCGAAATATTGATAGGGCAGGAATGCCCATACATATCATTGATAATCCCATTCCTATAAAGCTTATGGTTAAACTTTTTCGTTTCTTTTCCTTCTCAGGAAGCTTTCCGATTAATATGGCTGAAAATAACATTCCTACAGAAAATGTGCCCTCAATAAAACCATATTGAGTAGAAGACATTCCTATTGTATTATTAAGTAAAAATGGGAAAACTACTGAAAAAATTGAGCTAATTAAGAGATTAAAAGTCATTGAAACAGGAATTATCAACAATAGAAATTTTATTGATTTAATACACTGGTATACTTCCTTAAAGTCAGAAACAAGAGTTTTTAAACTTATACTACTAGATACACTTTTATCTTTTTGGCTGCTGTTCAGGTTGAAATCTATAAAGAGTTCAGAAATGGCAGATAGAATAAAGGATATTCCATTCACTAAGATAATTAGCTTTATAGATATAAAACCGAAAAATACTCCGCCAAGGATTGGACCAAGTATCTGGCAGCCAGAATCAATTGCCTTATTATAGGAATTAATAGTTACAAGCTTTTTATCAGTAACCAGATTAGGAATGGCAGTAGAAAAACAAGTGTTAAAAAAGGTACTGATTACTGCAAGTATAAAGTTTGCCGCATATATAAATGATAATTTAAAACCAAAGAGAAGGCTAATACTAAAAAGAAAGATGAGAACCATTCCACTTAAAAAATCTAAACCAACAATCATTTTCCTTTTACTGACACGATCTGATAAAGACCCTGCTATGGGACTAAAAATTACTCTTGGTAAGGTTCCTACCAGAATGCTAAGAGCAAAGCTAGATCCTGACCCTGTGACTTTTAAGATGTATAAGGATACTGCATAGGAGTAAATATAAGTAGCTAAATAGGATACTGTTTTCCCAGCTGAAAATAAAGTTAAATTTAACTTCTCTTTTGTTTCTATTGTTTGGTCTAATATAGTTTCTTTGCTAGCTATTTCGGTAGAAGTATAACATTCCATATGATTTCTCCTCCTTTAAATAAGTTTAATTAAATTTAACTTATATATACAGTTTATGGGTTTATGCTTCTTTTGTCAATAGAAAAATTTAATTATAATAAACTTTTATCTTCAGATGCTTGGGTTGAAAGTTTAATTAATTTGAACTATAATAATACTATATAAATAGGGAGGGTTATCCAATGACGCAAAAATTAGGTGATAAAATAAAACTGTTAAGAAAAGAATTAAATATGACTCAATCAGAATTAGCAGGGAATGAAATGACGAAAAGTATGCTAAGCCAGATTGAGAACAATAGCGCCATGCCTTCCATGAAGAACCTCCAGTACCTGGCGGCAAGACTTGGAAAGCCAGTATCCTATTTCTTAGAAAATGATACGGAAGAGAAAAATCAGTTTTATGAAGAAATTCAAGAAAAATTAAGAAAGGCCTCTGATAAGGAAGCTGAAGGTAGGGTTCAGGAAGCTTTGACTATTCTTAATGATATAGAAAAAAATTACAACATGGATAAAAACAGTAAGCATTATGCAGATTTTTTATCCAAATATGGAGAATGCCTCATGGACATAAATGAGGTTAGAGAAGGAAAAGAGAAGCTTCAATTAGCGGTTGAAATCTATAAAAAACAATATTTATTTATTGAAGCGGCTAAAACTTATCAGCTTTTAATTGGGGAACCATGGACAAAGTTTGATTATGAAGCCTGTCTAAGAATACTAGATGAATCACAAGACATTTATGAAAAGTCTATAAGTAAGGATTATTCTTTCGAGATAGAATCACTGTATCTAAAATCTCTTTTTCATGCTGGACTTGATCAGTTAGAAGAGAGTGTTGAAGTAACAAAAAGGGCCATAAATATTTCCAAGCGTACGGGAATATATTATCGTTCCGATGAGTTGTATAAAAATTTAGCTATATCTGGTTTGTTTATGAATCAACTTGAGAACTTTGATAAATACATAGAGAAAGCTTTACTATTTGCTACTTTTACAGACAATAAAAAGATTCAAGCCAGTGTGGAGAGTGTTATAGCTCTAAAGTGTAATCAGGAAGGAGAACCGGAAAAAGCTTTAGAGCACCTTAATAAAGCCATTGGATTATATGAGATAACCATGCCTATTATTTATTCACAGTTAGTTGTAACCTATTATTTGTTGGAAAGGTATGAAGAGGCTTTGGAGACTATTCAGCATATTATTTTCCCTAAATATGCACTTTTCAAATACGATTATCTTTCCTTCTGGAAATACAGAATCTATGAAGGATTATCCTTGAGCAAACTTGGAAGGTATGATGAAGCGCTCCAGGCGGTGGAGGAAGGTATCAAAAAGCTTCAGGTAGTAGGCATATCAAAGACACTGGCTGAGGCTTATAGTGCATTAAGTGAAATCTATTCAGAGGCTAAGGATTTTGAAAAAGCATTTTCTGCGTTAAAGAAGTCCAATGAGATTAATGATGCAGCAACTAGGAATAGGCTATATTATTAATTAGTCCTACATATATGAGTAATATTTACTGTAAAAAGGTGCATAGTTTATATTCGGTTTATATTTTATCAATATAATATTTTTTGACTTATGCTATGCTTTAAATTTGCTATTTGCGCCTTTTAAAAATATATGTATAAATAAAGGAGAATGTAATGAATTATGAAGGAAATATCTTTAAATTCAAAGGATTATTTTGCAAGTCTGTTTTCAGATACATCTGATTCTGAAATTTATGACTTATCAACAGAGGTAATATCGATGGACAACCCAATAGTTAATACCATGTGGGATCAGTCCAAAGAAATATTGAGTTTAATGGTTGAGTTCAAAGAATTAATGATGATGTATAAATGTGCAATAAAGGAAATCAAGACGAAATTCGAAGTTTTAAATACAGAGTTTAATATTCGCTATCAAAGGAATCCTATTAATTTTATTAATACACGGTTAAAATCCACTGCTAGTATTATTGAGAAAATGAGTAGAAAAAATATACCTTTTACACTTGATAATATTGAAGAGTATATTAATGATGTGGCTGGAGTTCGAGTGATTTGCTCCTATGTAGATGATATATATAGTATTGCAAAAGCTTTGATACAGCAGGATGATATTAAGCTTATAAAGAAAAAGGATTACATAGCCCATCCAAAGCCAAATGGTTATCGTAGCTTGCATTTGATAGTCAGCGTTCCTGTATTTTTTGCTGAACAAAAGAAAGAATTGAAAGTAGAAGTACAAATAAGGACTATAGCTATGGATACATGGGCAAGCTTGGAGCATCAACTTAAATATAAGCAGCAGGTAACAAATGAAAAAGAAATCGCCAATCAATTGAAAGAGTGTGCCGATACTATAGCAGACATAGACTTCCAAATGCTTGACATAAGGACAAAGATTGAAGCAAACAGTAGTGAACCTACAGAAGAAGAGATATTGCTGAAAAAATTAAGTAAGTTTGATGCACCAATTGAGTAATCATGTACATAAAAGATGTAAATTTTACTTCTTTATCAAACTTGACTCAATGAAGGCATAAATGATATAATTTACTAAAACTTTATAAAGACAGTTCGTTTGCACCATCCTGTCTCTAAACAAAACTAGGGCTGCATTTTGAATATATATTGATATATAATTATAGTTTTTTATCAATATATGATTGCAAAATAGGCATAGTTTTATGCCTATTTTTTACGTTTAGTAAACAAGCAAAAGCTTTTTTAAAAAAGACTTAAAGCCGTTGGACAAGTGTGCAAACAGAGAAATAGTTACACTTGCTAATGGCTTTTTATTATTTTTAGAAAGGATTGTTATACATGTACATTTTAAAAACGGAACAGAGTTTTGATGCAGCACATTTCTTATCTGGTTATGAAGGAAAATGCAGTAATATACATGGACATAGATGGCGGGTTGTAATTGAAATAAAGAGCCTAACGCTACAAGACAGTAAGCAAGAAAGTGGCATGGTTGTGGATTTTGGTCAGTTAAAGAAAGACTTAAGAGAAGAAGTAGACTATTTTGATCACATGCTAATTATTGAGAAAGATACATTGAAAGCGGAAACGGTTCAGGCTTTGGAAAATGAAGGATTTAAAATGGTGGTGCTAGATTTTAGACCAACGGCAGAGAATTTGGCAAAATACTTCTTTGACAGAATGAAACTTAAAGGATATGAAGTAAAATCTGCTACCGTTTATGAAACACCCAATAATTGTGCTTCATATGAGAAATAAATTCTTACAAGGAAATATAATTGTGAATCTAGATAAAAGGGAGGAATATAGTGGCACATTATAAAGTGGTAGAAAAATTTATAAGCCTTAATGGAGAAGGTATATTAGTAGGACAACCTGCAGTATTTATTAGGTTCCATGGCTGTAATCTATCCTGTTCATTCTGTGATACAAGCTGGGCCAATGAGAAAGATACAACATATGATTTTATGACAGAAGAGGAAATCTATGAGTATATTAAAGGCACTGGTATAAAAAACGTGACCTTAACTGGTGGAGAACCATTACTTGTACCAAATATAGCGGAGCTTCTTCATCTGCTTTCATTAGATACATGTTTACATGTTGAGATTGAAACCAATGGAAGTATAGATTTAAGTCCTTTTGCTATCATCCCTAACTCTCCATCCTTTACTATGGACTATAAGCTTCCCGGTAGCTTGATGGAAGATAAAATGTTAGTTTCAAATTTTGAAATCCTTAGTCAAAAAGACACGGTTAAGTTTGTGGTAGGGAGTAGGGAAGATTTAAATCGTGCTAGGGAAGTTATTTATGACTATGATTTGACAAGTAAATGTCATGTACTTATTAGTCCGGTTTATGGAAAGATCAAATTAGATGAAATTGCTGATTACTTAATTAAGCATCGAATGAACAATGTAGCCATGCAATTGCAAATGCACAAAATAATATGGGGACCTGATAGAAGAGGAGTTTAGAAGAAAAGATACCTATAAGAAAGGGGGAGGGAAATGGCTATAGATACAGAAGCAATTCAGGAACATATAAAAGGCATTATTATAGCGCTGGGAGATGATCCAGATCGTGAAGGGCTAAAGGATACACCTAAGCGAGTAGCCCGTATGTGTGAAGAAGTATTTGAAGGTATGAATTACAGCAACCATGAAATTGCTCAAATGTTTAACAAAACCTTTGAAGAAGAGTTGGAATTTGCAGAGGAAAATCAAGATTTAGTTGTAGTAAAGGATATTGAAGTCTTTAGTTATTGCGAGCATCATTTAGCTCTTATGTATGACTTGAAGGTGTCGGTGGCATATATTCCAAAGGGTAAGGTAATAGGTCTTAGTAAAATTGCTAGAATTGTGGACATGGTGTCGAAGCGATTACAGCTACAAGAAAGGATTGGATCTGATATAGCAGAAATTATGCAAGAAGTTACCGGCTCAGAAGATGTGGCTGTTTTAATAGAAGGATACCATAGTTGTATGACGGCAAGAGGCATTAAGAAGACTGCTGCAAAAACAGAGACTCTTACTTTACGTGGCCGTTTTAAAAGTGATACTAGCTTAAGAATGAGTTTAAAATAGACAGTCTAAGCTATTAAGAATGATTTTAATCAACTAATCTCAAGGTTTGAATATTAAACTAAAATCGAAAGGGTGATTATAAATATGAAAGCACTGGTTTTATTTAGCGGTGGAGTAGATAGTACCACCTGCCTTGCTTTGGCAATTGATAAATATGGAAAAGAAAATGTAATTGCACTGTCTATTTTTTATGGCCAAAAACATGTAAAAGAGTTGGAGGCTTCTAAAAAAATTGTAGAGTATTATGAAGTGGAGCATTTTAGTTTGGATCTAGCTAAAATTTTTGAACATAGCGAATGTTGCCTTTTGCAGCAATCAAAAGAGGAAATTCCTAAAGGGGATTATTTTAATCAGCTTAAAGAAACCAATGGAAGTCCAGTATCAACTTATGTACCTTTTAGGAATGGTTTGTTTTTATCTAGTGCTGCTAGCATTGCACTATCAAAAGGCTGCAGTGTAATTTATTACGGAGCTCATAGAGATGATGCAGCTGGTAATGCATATCCAGATTGCAGTACTTCCTTTTATAATGCTATGAATGAAGCGATATATGAAGGAAGTGGAAAGCAGTTACGTATAGAAGCTCCCTTTATTTCTTTAACAAAAGCAGAGATTGTAAAAAAAGGTTTAGAGCTAAAGGTACCTTTCCAAATGACATGGAGCTGTTATGAGGGAGGAGAGAAACCCTGTGGAGTTTGTGGAACTTGCATTGACAGAGCTAAAGCCTTTGAAATTAATGGAATAAAAGATTTAACTATATAGGAGGCAAGAAATTTATGAGTGAAAAGATAGCTGGAATAACTTTACTAGGACAAAAAGAAACAAAATATGTATTGGATTATAATCCAGAGGTATTAGAGGCCTTTGATAATAGACATCCTGAGTATGATTATTTTGTAAAATTTAATTGCCCAGAATTTACTTCTATTTGCCCAATTACTGGTCAACCGGATTTTGCAACAATTACTATCGCTTATGTACCAGATAAAAAATTGGTTGAAAGTAAATCCTTAAAACTTTATCTATTTAGCTTTAGAAATCATGGTGATTTCCATGAGAATTGTGTAAATGTGATTATGAAGGATTTGATTAAACTATTAGATCCAAAATATATAGAAGTAAAGGGGAAGTTTACTCCAAGGGGAGGTATTTCTATAGATCCTTATTGTAATTACGGGAAAGTTGGTACAAAGTGGGAGAAAATTGCTGTAGATCGTATGGCAAATTATGATCTTTAAAAGGTAAGCAAATACTAATATCTATTATTTAAAAAAGCTACTGTAAAGTAGCTTTTTTAAGGTTGCATTTTTTAAAATATAAAACTGAGCTACCTATCCCAGCAGCCTTCCATCCTCAATATATATGTGTCTCTTGCATCTTCTAGCTACTTTTTCGTCGTGTGTAAATATTATAACGGTTTTTTCCTCTTTGGTTATTTCTTCTAAAATGTTCATTATTTCCGTACCAGTCTTCTGATCTAAAGCTCCGGTGGGTTCATCTGCCAAAATTATATTAGGTTCTGTTACTAAGGCTCTGGCAATAGCTACTCGCTGCTGCTGGCCGCCGGATAATTGAGAAGGTTTTTTATTTTTATGTTCCAATATTTGTAATTTCTCCAAGTACTTAAGGGCCCGTTCTCTTATTTCTTTCCCTTTCAACCTACTACCTTTATCTAAGTTATTCCTATAGTATAAAGGAATTTCAACATTTTCCAAGGCAGTGTATTCACTAAATAAGGCGAAGTTTTGAAATATGAAGCCAATCTGTTTATTCCTTATTTCTGCAAGCTTATAAGAATTCAGAGTTTGTATATCTTTATCCTCCAATAAGTAGGTTCCCTTAGTAGGCTGATCTATACAGCCTAGTAAATTTAATAAAGTACTTTTTCACGAACCGGATGGCCCCATAATTGACAGAAAGTCACCTTGATTAATATCAATACTGATTCCGTTTAATGCAACACATTTATTATCTTTATCACCATAAATTTTGTAAATATCCTTTAAACTAATTATAGTCATCACTTGTTCCCACTTATTAATTCTACTGGTTTTGTACTTAAAATCATTCTTATTGGTACAATAGATGTTAAAATTGTGAGTAAGGCAGCTAAAAGGATGCTAAGAGAAATAGACATAAAGCTCATGTTAGGTAGATTTATGTTGAGAGGTAGTAATTGGATTATAAAGATGACCATTAATGCTAGTAAGTCAGAAAAGAGAAATACTATTAATATCTCACCAACTACAAGCTTTAATAATGAACTTTTATCCGAGCCCATAGCAAATCTAATTCCAAATTCCCTCTTCCTTAATTCTAAATAACTCAAAATTATGCCTACTAATCCTACTACCGCCAGTATCAGTAAGATAAATGCAAATGCAGATATTATTTCAATTCACAGCTTGTTGTTATCTTCAATTTGCTTAATAAATTTATCCATAGTTATGAATTTTACTTCATAATCTTCCGTTTTCATATCACTTAAATCTTCAATCAACCTTTGTTGAGCTTCTTTATCTTTACATTCTAAATTGATATTTCTGGTTAGCATCTCTATTTTATCATTAAAATCTATTTCAGAAGTATCATTCCAAATTGGTATTATTATTGAATGCTTCATATCCGAAATAGTATTTAGGCCGCCAATGTAGTTGCTCCAAAATTTTTGTTTATCACTTAGGATGCCTGTCACAATATAATTTCTGCTAACCCAATGGTTGTTTACTAACTCCTTTGTAGTAAAAGATGTGTTCAGAGGCAAATCCTTTGATAAAGCTGAACCCACTAATACTGGAATTTTATCATTGCTTATATTGTCAAAGTTGATATTATTTCCTTCTTCAATACTAAAATTATAAAAATCAATTGTATCTGCATCTATAAGGTAAGTATTTATCTTTTTATTTAACTCTGTATCTTTAATAAATTGATTTAGGTTAACAGTTTCTACTGAATAGGTGCTAAGTTTATCGACATTAGGATTGTTTTTAATTTTATTAAAGACCTCTTGCAGCTTTTCTTCCGCTTCTTCTGGCTCCATTGTGCTTTGCACAATGGCAATTTTCATACCTGTATCGGTATTTATTAAGGATTCTATACCTTTTTTAACCTCAGAAGTTTTACTAGTAAGTATAAAAGCAACATTAAAAGCCAGAAAAATAAAAAATAACTGAACTGTAAGAAGTTTAATTTTTGTTCCTTGCTTACTTATAGACATATAAATCATTTTTAAATTCCACATAAGCTCCTCCTACTCTATCTTTATCTCTTGATTTAAATCCATTTTAATAACTTTTCTATAATTAATAATGGAAATCAAGACAGTGACAATCAAGGATAAAAGAAATACTGTAATTAAGTTTACATAGTCAATGATAAAATATTTAATAACCACTATCTCGTCAAACTTTTGATGAATTATTGGATTCAAAAGCATATGCAGAAGAAATACAACAAAAGAGGATATAATTGATATACAGAGAAGTTCCCCAAATAAGCTAAGACCGATCTGCCTGTCAGAGGCTCCTAATATTCTGCTAATGGCAAATTCTCGGCGCCTTTTAAACATCAAATAACTCGTAAAACTCACAATATTTGAAATTGCAATAAACAGTACTATTATACCTGCAAATATACTTACCCTATAGGTTATGTAAAGTTCATTTAATGAATAACTTATATCAACCTCACTGGCCTCTGCTATTTTACTATGGGAAAGTTCATTCATCATTTCTTTCAGCTCAACATCAGGTGAGTCGGAATTTTTCATAATTCTAATATTTAGCTTCTCGAGTCCTTCCTTATATTTTGAAGGCAGTGTTTTTATCGGTAAATATACTGTAGATAAATAATCTTCACCTTTTTCAATAGTACCTGCTACGCCAATCACCTTAAACTTTTCATTACCAAGATTTATGTATGAATTTTCGTTTATACCTTTAGGGAACAGACGGAAAGCTATAGCATCGCCAATAACTGTAACCTTCTCATTGGACTGACTTTCAACAGCTGTAAGAAATCTCCCTTGTGATATGGTTGGTAGCCATTCTGGATCTTCTTGATATACTACAGGATTAATTATAACTTCCGCGTTTTTTATATCATCATAATCCCAAGTATCTGTTATACCAAGTATGTCTATGTTTAAATTGCTGCTATATTTACAGACCAATTCTGCCAGTTTACTGTAATCTATATTTTTGTTATCTATTCTAGAAACTTCGATTTCCTTTTGATGATTTATTTTTCCATGGGTATAATCCAAGGATAAAGTCATACTATTTTGACAAAGACTCGTTCCTATAGATATAATTAAAATTGAAAACACATAACCTATCAAAATAAGCAGATAGGCTAATAAATTGTGCTTTATCCTCTTTAACAGAAATTTTAACATATTACTCTACTACTCCTCCACTAATAAAGTTACTACATTTGATTTACTAGCCGTTGTTTTTTGGTCTAACTTTGATAAAGGGTTAGTTACTAAAGTTCCATCAAGACTATAGGTTCCTGGTCTGTTAGGCAAATTAAACTCTAAATAACCCATGATGCTTGTCTCTTTATTCACTTTTAGAAATAATCTGCTCATATCATTATTTACATTTATTTGGTTATTGTTTATGCTAAAGAAAATGCAATAATCACTGTCTGAATCGTTACCAGCTATAATTACTGGTAAAACCTTTTTTTCTCCAACATGACCTTTTATTATAGCCGACTCATTTAATCGGTTTCCAACTATTGATTTGTTTATGTATATACCATTTCTTATATCTAAATCCATAGTTACAAAATCCTTATAATATATTACCTCATTATCTATAGTTTCATGTGAATAATTTATTATATCGAATAATAGATTTGTCTGTAAATTACATGAATTTCTAATATCTTCAATATTATATGATGAAATTGATATGAGTAATTTTTGTCTTCCCTTTGGCACATCCTTAACATTTAGGCTAATTTTTATAACTTTATGTGATAGAGGCTGAATTGTAAATCCTTCTTTGATTGATATATTATCATCCTCTATACATTTAATTTGTTTATAGTTTAAATATGTCGAAACATAAACATTCTTAATTTGTTTTTTTGTATTGTTAATTATATGTAGATAGTAATTTGTGTCACCATTTTCCTTTATATTAACATAGTTGTTATTTTCAATTTTATCGGGATACCTACTCAAAAGAAAACCAATTCCTGACATACCTTTAATATCATCAATTGATAAAAATCCACATCTTTATTGGTTTGCAGTGCAGGTTTAGTTTTTACCGTCTCACTTACAGATTTATTAATGATTACATTAAGTAATTTTCCTAAGCTTGCACCTATAAGAATTGTTAACAAATAGAATGTTATATTTCTTCGCTCTATAGGAAATTATATATTTAAGAAATTGTGGATAAGTTCGATAAATTACCTATAGGAGTATTAAATTGGGTGATTATTTCTATGAGTAAGATAACTATTAAAAGTATACTTGAAGATAAA
>Ga0209537_1001014_pt1 | contig 32832 bp, 29 predicted proteins | sample BioPla4DNA1_FD_187698 | JGI IMG/M metagenome (GOLD analysis project Ga0209537, IMG submission 187698) | Biogas fermentation microbial communities from Germany - Plant 4 DNA1 (SPAdes) (version 2) | ecosystem: Engineered > Bioreactor > Anaerobic > Digestate | place: Bielefeld, North...
AACCTGTCCCGGTGATCGGGCCGCTAATTGGAGAAGTAAAAGATATCCCCTCTTGTTTCAAGAAGGGATATCTTGGAGATGGGTGTAGAAGTGCTAACTATATCTGCTTCTGTAACTTAGAAATTGATTTCTATCAGGCTGGATCTTTAATTAACGCTTTTGATAACCAGTTGGTGCCTACAGTACAAAGCAAGCCTACAATAAGACCCCCTGTTAGTGTAGCTGTTACTGTAAGTAGATCCTGCCCATTAGTGTGGAAAAGAACAGCGATAGTACCAAACATGATCGGCAGCTTATTAAACCAGGTATTGGCTGTAATAATTAAGTGGATGGCACATAGAACTGCCGTAATAACACCTACAACTATTAACATTGTTAAAGGGACACCGACCCCCATTTGAATAAACCAATTAATCCCGCCAAGATAAATAAACGCCCAAATAACACCAGCAATCATGCTACAAAAATAATGCGGAAATTCCTGGGGCTTTGCACCTGCCCCAAAATAGATTGGAAGGCTGACGAAGGTAACCCATATTAAATTTTTTGCTGGGAAGGGTATAAACTGATAGAGCATACAATACAAACCGACAATTAGGCCGACCCAAATACTCATTATTACCAGGTATCTTTTATTCATCTGCTCCACCTTCCTTTACTCTGTTCTCCTCCACAATTGTTAGTTTATTTTGCTTTTTGGCGATAAGACTTGAACTATTCCCGTGCACATATGGTTGGAGCCTTGCCACTAAACGAGCTGCCCTTGCTTCAGACAATAACTCCATACCCAAGGCGTTCATATGTCACCCTGAATTAGTTCATGTTTAAAGGGTGCGGTAATTATTTACCGCACCCGTAGAGAAAACGCTTATTCAACCGGATATCGACAATTCTTTAAAGCCCTGACATAGGCCTCAACATGTTCAGGAGGCGATCCTAGAGGAACGGTGGTGTAGTAACAATGCCCGCCGCCTTTACCACAAACCTTATGCCAGTCGGTTACCAGTTTTTCGATCCTTTCAACTGGCCCTTCAAATATTGACTGGGGCATCAGGCTGGTAGATAAAACAACTTTTTGCTGTTTACAGATCTCGTAAAATTTTTCCAAATCAATGGTGCTGTAACCGGCACGGCCCACAATATCTTCTTCAAACAAGAAGCAAATTCCGGATCCTGAAGCATTGAACATGCGCAGGAAACGTTCTGTGTCAGGAACTATACTATAGCCCCAACCTAGGAACCAATTACTCTTTTGGCCGTTATGTGCCTTCAATGCTTCCATTAGCCGTGTGGCATAAGGCAACGCAAACTCTTCCCACTGGGCGGGTGTAATATTGGGCGGTGCTGCCCAGGCATCGCAAGGTACAGGTGCGCCACCGGCATCAATAAGGGCTTTATTAAATACAATCTGCACCTCAAGCATATACTCCAACATTTCATGAACAAAAAGCGGATCTTTTCTCATATCCATAATTACGTTTTGATAACCACGCAAACCAACCACACCGGAGAAGGGCATGTTTGTCGCTACACTACAACCAAACAGATCCCCTACCTTCTGGCTAAAAAGATTTGTGACCTCCAACAAATAGGGCATCCGTGCATCTTTTTGCGGATCTGGAATGCGCAGTTTAGCCAAATCGCCTTTTTGTTTAATTGGGTGTTCTTTGATTACAGGTATGCTGTCTTCAGGATATTCCAAAGGCGTGCCACATGCTTCAATATCTATATTGTACATATCGGCAAAAACAGCCGGAAAATCATGCTCAAAACGCTCAGCTGCGTATATCTGACAATAGCACATCTTAACCGGATCGGTATAAAACTCCTTTGTGCTGATATCAGTTATACCTACAGATCTGGGATCCCAAAACGCAAATCCGCCAAACGCATGGTCTAAAGATGTATCCCAAGTGAATACCTTAACTGCCCGCTGGGCTGGCGTCATTGGCTCTTTACTGACACGGTCTCTGATCTTTAATACTAATTCATCAATCTTATCTATATAGCCCGCCATATAATATCCCTTCCTTTCAAGTTATTTATTTAAGAGGTTGTTTATCGTATTAACTGCATCCCAGGCTGTTTCACCCCATCCGTCTGCACCAGCCCATTCAATGTAAGCACTGGAAGTCGCCGCTCCACCAATAACAAATTTCACTTTGTCGCGAATACCAGCTTCCTTTAGAGCTTCGTTAACTTTGGGCAGCATTGCAGTGGTCGTTGTCATGTATGCTGAAGCACCTACTACATCTACTTCAAGTTCTATTGCCTTTTGAGCAAAAACATCCGGAGCGACATCAACACCAAGATCGAAAACCTCATATCCGGCACCAATCAATGTGCTCTGAACAATAGATTTGCCTACATCATGAACGTCTCCCCGTACAGAACCAAGAATAACTTTACCTCGGAATGACGCTCCCGAAGCTTTCAAATTAGGAAGAATGACATCTAATCCTGCTCTCATAGCATTTCCACTGAGAATCAAATCAGGTAAGAAATACTCATTTTTTGAGAACTTTTCACCAACAATATCCATCGCAGCAATCATTTCATCTAAGATCTTCTTACCTTCAACGCCCTTCTCAACTAATTCTTTTACATTACTGCTGACCTCATCGATATTACCGTTAACAAGGTTCTCTTTTAATGTTTGAATTAACTGTTCTGACATTACTTGATCTCTCCTTTCATAATATGCTGTTTCTCCTTATCACAACTAACTGGAAAAGTTCCCTGTTCTCACCTCCGTACAATTATTCCATACACAACTGTTGTCGTAGACTATCGCTAGTCTTCCCAGATGGCAAACGCTCTTACAGGACTGCCTGTTGCCCCAACAAATTTTAGAGGGAACATGGCGAAATAAAACCCTTGATGCCGTGGAATATGAGTAATGTTTTTAACGTTTTCAGTGTGGATGACATTCTTTTCACCATGGACAGTATGATTGGGATAATGAATGTCAGCCGGCGTGTCTAAACTTGTAGCATCTGTACCGATATTTACAACCCCTTGGTCCAAAATCCATCTGGTAGCTTCTTCATTTAAGCCGGGATACTGATACAGGTAAGTGGCATGATCATTCCAATATTTTTCAATCCCTGTGTGATACAGCAGTGTCATTCCTGGTTGAAGAGTTACATTGGCCTTTTTCAAAGCACTTTTAACATCATCAAGAGTTATATGCGCTCTGGCAGGCACAAAGGAAACATCAATCCAGGCTGCGGGGGTAATCAACTCTTTTAAAGTGATCTTATCCACTGTCAGATGCGGTTTACTTTTATCAAAATGATAAACAGCATCTACATGGGTTGACACATGATCGCAAGTCACAATACCTCTTACCGCATATCCGCCATACTTGCTCTCTTCTCCTAGTCTCAACTTACACTCATCATGGGTGAGATGCCACCAAAAATTGGTTTTCATGTGCCCGGGGTAATGGGGCATATCTGGTGAGATCTCTCTGCCAAGGTCAAGGAAATTAATTTTTTTCCCAAATAACTCGATGGTATCAACTTTCGGAAGATTATTATCCATTGTTAGCCTCCTATAAGTATTATTAGTATAGTAGACTGATCTAACCAGCTATTATTGATAAAGCCTTATCATATTCCTCTTGATAGGTAAGGTTCACCCTTGCTACACCGGATTTTACCGCCGCTTCAGCTACTGCTGCAGCCACATAGGGCCCGATTGAACGGTCAAAAGACTTCGGTAGAATGTAGTCTTCATCCAGTTTAGTGTCGACCATTTTCGCAATTGCATGTGCAGCGGCTATTTTCATTTCATCATTTATTTCTTTAGCCCACACATCTAATGCCCCGCGAAAAATACCTGGAAATGCAAGCACATTATTAACCTGGTTATTGTAATTTGAAAGCCCTGTACCGACAATTTTTGCGCCTGCTGCTTTTGCCTCATCAGGGCAAATTTCCGGAACCGGATTAGCGAGAGCAAGAACAATGGGATCTTTGCTCATCAACTTAACCATATTCCCTGTTAAAACCCCTGGAACTGATAAGCCTATAAACACATCCTTGCCTTTGATAATCTCTTCTAATGTTCCCTGCTGATTGCTTCTATTGGTTTCTTGGGCGATCGCCTCCTTTTCTTTTGTCATTCCCACTTCACGTCCACGGTAAATTGCGCCGTGTTGATCACAAAGAATAATATTATTAACCCCGTGTGCATTGAGCAATCTAGCTGTACTGATTCCTGCCGCTCCCGCCCCATTGATAACGATCTCCACATCAGAAAAATTTTTTCCAACCAGTTGCAATGCATTGATTAATGCAGCTAAAACCACTACAGCAGTCCCATGTTGATCATCGTGAAAAACAGGGATATCCAGTGACTCTTTCAGCCGTCTTTCGATCTCAAAACAACGTGGAGAACTGATATCCTCCAAATTGAAGCCTCCAAAAGCAGGAGCAAGCTTTATTACCACATCCACAATTTCATCAATATCTTTGCTGTCTAAACAAATGGGAATAGCATCTACTCCGCCAAACTCTTTAAATAGCACACACTTCCCTTCCATAACGGGAAGGGCTGCTTCAGGCCCTATATCCCCTAAACCCAATACGGCTGTTCCATCGGTTATTACCGCGATATAGTTTGATTTGATAGTATACTCATAGACAAGAGATTTATTATTGGCGATCTTGCGGCAGGGTTCAGCCACACCAGGGGTATATGCTATAGACATATCATCCTTGTTCTTCAGCGGCACCTTGCTAACTACTTCGAGCTTTCCTTTATACCGTTGATGCATTTTCAGAGATTCATTGTCATAATTCAATGCCAATTCACCAATCTTTCATTAAACTGTTCCTTCCGCAGGAAAAAGCCAAGAGAGGAAACTATCGCCTGATTTTGTGATATCTATTTCTTTATCTCTGTGTCACCTTTAATCTTTTCAGCTGTCGGCAGTGCTGGTATATAGAAACAGGCCATCTGCATGGTTTCCGAAGAGTAGTTTTTACACTGATGTTTTACTCCGGCTGGAGCATATAATACGCTGCCGGTTTCAATTGGATAGGATTGGCCCTCGACTATTAACTCGCCATGTCCGGAGCAAATAATAATTACTTCATCAACCGGATGAACATGATAGTCGGTTTGTCCATCAATAGGGTAAAGAGTAGATATCAAGAGGGTAAAATCCTGGCATCCCTCGTCAAACTGAGGGGTATAAACTAACTGTAAGTTTCTTTTGTAAGGCTCGGGAATTTGTTTCAGTGGAAGTTCATGAATTTTCTTTACGTATTCCATTTGGTCTCCTCCTTATTATTTCAGGCGATGGTTTCCAATAAGAACTTTATAACTACATAAAACTATCCAAACCTAATTCTTTAAGTTTGCTATTAGCCGGCACCCCCTCTTCAGTCCAGCCCGCCATCTTATAATAACTGCTTATTGCCCTATCAAATTCCTCTTTATCTAATGCATTCTTACCTTGTAGAGGCCCAGTTTTGATGTCCTCAAAAAATAGATCAGGTATGCGATCATCCTCTTTGGTAAACCCTTGTTTAATATTAAAGAGGCGCATCATATTGCTGATCCTTTCCCCTACTTTTAACAATTCCCAAAGGCTGGTCTTCCAGCCTGTAACTCCTCTTACCATTTCCACAAGCATATCCAAAGGAACCATACTTCTTGCGACATACCCAAAAACGCAGACCCCCAAGCAGTCATAAGCCGCAACCAGTAAATGGGTATAATAGAAAAGCCGTACTTTATCTGAACTTAAATCTACTGCTGGAACAGGTTCATATATCCCAAGAGGTGCAATAGCTTCCATTCCAAGAGAATCTGGTTGCGTAAAAAAGGGATCATGCTGTGCTACCCAGTGATCCGCCCCATGAGGTGATAGGGCATACTGAAGTGCTAATCCTGTCTTTACCCTGGGATCATGCATGGGTATTTCCTGTTTTTTCACTTCACGCAAGTACTTATAGCTCTCCCTGCCAATCTTTTCGGCCATTCGGGCAGAACCTTCCGCTAATAAATTGCCAAACCCTTGTCTTTTAGCGGTCATCTCTATCAACCGCAACAAAATGTCTTTATTTCCAAACCTCAGTTCCAAACCATCAGTATCCTCAAGGGTCAGCAAGCCTTCCTCAAAACAATTCATGGCAAATGAAATAGTCATCCCTAGGCTTATGGTATCAAGAGTATACTGATTGCACATTTCGTTAGCTTTTGCCAGCAGGTTTAAATCGTCAATACCACAATTGGAGCCTAATGCCACAAGAGTTTCGTACTCAGGGCCGCCTAATTCCGGATTAACGGAAAATCTCTCTTCCTCTAACTCCACTACACGCTTACAGCGAATCGGACAGGAATAACATCCTTTACGATTAATCAATATTGTTTCATTCATAATCTGGCCGCTTATTTTATCTGCAGTAGCAAAGTAGTTTTCATTCCAGTTATTTGTTGGCAGTGTACCTCCGGCATTCACACCCGCAACACCGGCAGCGGTTCCCCCTTCATGTAAACCCCTAGCCAACGGATGCTCCTTATAGTTTTCCGCTACCCACTTGGTAGTATTTATTAACCGCTCCTTATCATAATAGTCAATCCTACCGGTCCCTCTAACAACCACAGCTTTCAAATTTTTAGAACCCATTACCGCCCCAAGGCCATTGCGGCCATTAAAATGGGCTAAGTTGTTGCAGATATTGGCATATAGGACCAGTTTCTCCCCGGCTGGCCCTATCTGCAGAACCCTGCTCCGAGGCACCTCTTGTTTTAACAATTTCTCCACTTCCGCTGTGGTTTTACCCCATAGATGTGATGCATCCACAATCTCAACCTGATCATCGATAATCTTTAAATAAACTGGGTAATCTGCTTTACCTTTAATAACCAAAGCATCATACCCAGCCCTTTTTAATTCAGGGCCCCAAAACCCTCCGGCTTCGGACTTGCCCAAGCCGCCTGTCAATGGGGATTTAGCACAGATCGTATATCTCGGTACAGCTGGAGCAGGAGACCCTGTCAATAAACCGGGAGCTATCACCATCACATTTTCGGGACTCAAAGGATCAGCATCAGGTTTGATTTCTTTCATCAAATAATATAGAGCCAACCCCACCCCGCCCATGTATTTGCGGTAAATAACATCTTTTTCTTCAATCACCTTGATCTTGTTTTTTGTGAGATCTACCATTAATACTTTTCCGGCTATTCCTTTCATCCCTGTCCACCTTTCCTGAATACGTATTCAATTAATTGCAAAAAAATATATAATTGTAATCATTTTGTGCTGCTAGCAATGCATCACAGGCAGCGAGCATATGGCAATGGAATCAGTAGGTAGATTAGTCGTAGTCAGATTATTTTAGCTTTCATTCAATAGTGTTTACAAGCCTTTTTTATGACTACGTTTTCATTAATAAGTGGTATTCGACACGTATCGAAAAGATTCCTGCTAATAAAGAAAAAATTTTTATTTTTTGTCGAGGTTTTTTTCGGGGTTCTTGAGGTAATATCCGCAGCTCTTTCTTATTTTAAGCTCTGGTTCAAGATATTCTTTAATAAATAGATTGCTGCCGCTGTTTTCGATAAGATGGATTATGTGGTCAACAGCTTTAACCCCCATCTCTTCAGTCTTGGCATCTACTGTGGTTAAACCGACAAGACTGTGTGACGCAATGCTTATATCATCATACCCCACTATTGCTATGTCTTCCGGCACTCTATATCCTGCTTCTAGAATAGAACTTATAGTTCCCAGTGCCATGACATCGTTGGTACAAAACATTGCCGTAGGTAGTGGCTTTTTATTAAGTAATTTTTTCACAACCTCGTAGGCAAAATCCTTTTTGTAGCCTCCCTGAATTATTAAGGATTCATCATAGGGGATGCCGTAGTCTGCAAGTGCCTGTTTATATCCTATAAGTCTTTCTTGAGTTGTAGAGAACTCTTTTGGCCCCGAAATAAAATATATTCTTTCATGGCCCAGCCGAATTAAATGTGTTACTGCCAGGTAAGAACCTTTCACATTATCAGTAACAACAAAATTATTTTTGGAGTTATTTAAATGCCTGTTGCACATTAAACATGGAAAACCGCTTTCCACTAACTGCTCAACACGGCTATGCTCTGTAGGTACAGAGGCAAATATTATACCATCCACACGCTTTTGCAATAAAACATCAAGATAATACTCTAGTGCCCTGGGGTCATTGTCGGTGTTGCACAGAAGAACGCTATAGTCAAAGGTCATTGCACGGTCAATAATATTCTTTGATAGTTCGCTATAGAAAGGGTTGGTTATGTCAGCCAAAATAAGGCCAATGTTCCGAGTTTTCTTTACAACCATGCTTCTAGCCAACTGATTGGGCTTATATCCGTATTTGCGTATAACAGCTAGCACTTTTTCCCTAGTTTCTTCTTTCACATTTTGATAATCATTCAAAACCCTGGAAACAGTTGACTGAGAAACACCGGCCAATTTGGCGATATCTTTTGTTGTTAAATTAAGCTTTTTTTTATTAATATCACGAAACATACCCTTAAACCTCTCTCATAAAGCTCTCTCAACCTCCCTCAAGGAGAGGATAAAGATGTATTTCAGCATCATCAATAATCAAATCGTCCCATTTGGCTAATTTTTGATTCTGTATGATCACGCCAATCTCGTCTGTTCTGAAACCATAATAGTTAATAAGGTCCTTTATTTTAGCGTTTTCTTCCATGAAAACAAGATCATACGTAGCATCATTTAGTTTTTTTAACTTTTTGAGGTATTCATGCAAGAAAACCTTAACTCTCATAAATATGTCCCCTATAATGACTTATGAATAGGTATTTATACAATTCAAAGTATAACAATTACCGATGTGCTCTGTCAAGGTTATGTACCATCATTTAATGCCTTTTGTATGTCTCGGGTAATAATAACAACATAAAACAGCCTAATAAGAAAAACAATGAAACCGTACCCATTCCGATAGTTAGCCCTTTAAAATCTGCTAAGAATCCGACCACATACGGAGCGATCACGGCTCCGGCTCGCCCTATGTTAAAACAAAAACCACCACCTAGAGCCCGCATTTCCTGAGGATATAATTCGCTATAATAAACACCCTGAAGGCCAGCCAATCCACCAAACCAAAACCCCATTAATGGACTGAACCAAAATAGGATATCCGAATTCTTACACAATATATAAAAGGGGATGTTTAATGCACTTACAAAAAAGCAGAGAAATAATGTCCACTTACGTCCTAAATAATTGCTGAGCAACCCACATAAAGGATACCCTGCTAGCATTCCTATATAGATCATCATATTCCATATACCCATTTCATTGATATTAAAACCACGTTCCTGAACAAGGAATGTTGGCACCCACGAATTCAACCCCCAAAAACCGCTCATATAAAAGAAAGCTATCATTGTAGCGGGAATTGTTATTTTGAAAATATTATTCAAAAAGAGGTCCTTTAATGTTATTGCCACTCTTTTCGTTTTTTCACTTTTTGTTTCGGTTTCTTCTGGTCCAAAATAATAAAACAAAAGACCTGCTATTATGGATGTAGCGCTGATCATGAAAAAGACACGCCAATTAAGCTGCGATAGCAGGTAAGCTCCTAAAAAAGACGCTAAGATACTGCCCATAGCAAAGGAACTAAGCACAAAACTAATAGCCCATGAGCGATTCTTGGCATCCCAAGACTCTGAAACCATTGCAACACAAGGCCCCCAAACCCCACCAATACCAATACCTGCAAAAAATCTTAATAATAAAAGGCTTTCAAATGTTTTTGCAAAATAAACAAAGACTGTAAAAACACCACATTCAATCAATGCCCAAACAATAGCTTTTTTATTACCAAGTCTGTTAGCCATTTTCCCAAAAAAAATAGCCCCGAAAGCCCCGCCTATCATAGTTGCCGAGGACAATAAGCCGCTCTGGGATAGGGATATATTCATTTCTTTAATTATGAATGGGATACAAATCGACAAGGTAATTAACGCCAAACTATCATAGAGATAGGCGATAGTATTCCAAAACAACACGGGCCAACGATTGTTACTGACAATATCAGTTTTATTCAACATGATCACTCCTTGGATAATTGCTTTATTGTGTATCTAATACATTAAATTGATCATAAGATATATCCAGGTCATCCATCCATACAGCATTTTGAGTGTAACTAATACAATAGATCGATCATACCACCGCCCGCGATTTTCGAATAAAAGGTGTGCTGCAGCCCAAATTATCAGGACTGGCAGCTTTTTTGTAGATTGCTTTGCTGTTAGTATCAGCCGGGGTTAAATAACCAAGAGCTGAATGGATATATGGCTAATATTATTCTCTGCCTAAAATAATAATCCTTGTCATTAACAGTTTCTCTCTATCTTAAAAACACCTCCAGCTAACTCAAAAAACATCCCTATATATACTTAAATACTACTTTACGTCCTAGTTTATTTTTATTGCTGTACAATACCGGTGACACAGAGGTGGATCGCCCCTCTCTACAACAAAAATTATGGGATCGCGCTGGGGACAGTGGAAAAATACAGTTGCCGGTCTTCCAGAGAGGGTGGATCTGGGATGATAACCGCATAAAAGGACTCCTTGCCAGTGTAGCCAAATCTTTTCCCATCGGTGCCATGCTGCTAGAAACGGGAAAGAAAACATCAGATTTAAAACAAAACCGGTGGAAGGCGTGAAACTCGATAAAGAAGTTAAGCCCGATTTTTTCATTCTCGATGGTCAGCAGAGAATCATCTCTCTTTACCAGACAATTGTGACCAATGAGGTAGTCACCACTAGCAAGCGCTGGTATTACATCGACATGGTTAAGGCCATGGACAATAATTATGATCTTGAAGAGGCTATTGTATCTGTCAATGAAAATAAGCAAATTACCGAGGATTTTGGACGGCGCATTATACTTGTTTTGTCGAGTAAAGAATTAGAATTTAAGAACCTAATGTATCCGGTTTGCATGATCGATGATTACAGCGTGTGGAGAAGGGAATTTAATAAATACTGGCAGCATGACAGCGACAAAATAATTTTCTGGGATAAGTTCGAAGATAGGATTATCAATAGTTTCAACAAATATATACTTCCAGTAATTATTATGAAAAAGGAAAACCCCAAAGAAGCAGTCTGCCAAGTTTTTGAAAAAGTGAATACTGGCGGCGTACCCCTTAATGTTTTTGAATTGTTAACAGAATCCTTCGCTGCCGAGGATTTTGACTTAAAACAGGATTGGCAAAAGAGCTTAAGAGTATGAATAAAGCAAAGCCAAACCGGCCGTCAGAGATTCCGGCGGCCGGTTTCATCATGGCATTAGTTCCAGTCAAAATAAATCGATATCAGTATCCATAAAATGTTGTAGAAATCCCTACATTTTTTGGGAACTGGCGTGCCAAGGTTTTGTGTTTTTTTGATAATACAGTAATCATACCGCCCTCATGGTACCGTCCCAACATACTTCTGCAGTAACATTGCATCTGTCGACGAAAACAGTCCCCGGTGAAAAGTAATATTCTGGCTTTGATATTACCTTACCAGGCCTATCTGACCTTTCTTTGGCATCTGGATAAAAATAACCTCGCCCTGAAAGAAGTTCAATATCACCTCTGAAATTCAAGTTTTTACTATACTCGAAGTGAGCAAGTAAAGACGAACCTTCTTTTATTGTGACTTTCAATTTACCATCATTTGAGTCCTCATGGATTTGGTTAACTTTTTCAAAAACCTTAACCTTATTAACAGTATCCATCATAACATGTCCAAAACCATACTTCGATTCTCCCCCAAGGATCAATTCTTCAATTATGTTGAAATCGTCTATGAAAATCCCTTCATTGCTATAGACGATCTCCTTTCCATCGATTACTGCACCTTTCTTGCACCAGATGCATCCAGCGATTTTTACCCCTCTCAGACATCCGCTCTCATCCTTGAAACTATCATTGATAAATTCGATCTCGTGCAGGCTTTCTTGTTTAGCAGTGTAAGAGATTTCATCAATCGCAGTTGATATTCTGCTTCCTACAAACTTCTTTTCGAATGCCGACACAGTAATCTTCTTCTTATCATCACCATACTTCAATCCTTCTTCTGTAAACTCAGGAAGATAGACTGTCTCCCCGTCGTAAACATAAAAGTAAGAAAACCTGAAAGCCTCTGCAACATGCGTTCCAATGAGGCGGTAATTATCTCCTATCGGCTCTTGATAGAGTTCTTCTGTGATCTTTTTTGTAATTGCTCCCCAAAGATTCCGACCGAGCACATAGTACCTAGTTGGAGAAACAACTGAGCCTTTGAAAGGTATATATCCGATGTGAAGTGGACTCTTTAATTTAAAAGTGACACTAACCCTTTCCCACATCACTTTCGCCCTACCTTCGCGTGGTACAACGCATATGTCAAAGTGCGCTCAAAGAGTTTCTTCACAAACAGAAGTTTATCAAGATTGCACAACACCTTTTTTAATTGCCCGCAAAAAGCTTTAAAGTCATCAATGTTAAACCGCTCATCTAAAAGGTAATTTCTTACTTCATCGACATTAAGCATTTCCACTAGCTTTTTTCTTATATCTTTACCGTCATGAGTTTCGAGCCACAAAAACATAGCATAAACCCCATCTTCTTGAAGAACCCCTAGTGCTTTTCTGAGGTTGTTTTCAAGCTTGTTCTTAAGGGCATCATCCGCGTCATTTGCATCAAAAGCAATGTTCTGCGCGCACTCCACACATATATAGTCAAGGTTAAGCATTTTTCTCACCGCCCGGCGCGCCTTGCTTGTTTTGACCATGTTGATCGTTCTGTAGTAATAAAGAATCTTCAACACACAATTCAAGCCTACCGAATCCCCTTGTTCCCATTCCTCCTATCCCCAGGAGTTTGAAGTAAGGTGCAACGGCTTCGATTATTTCGTTAACATTATGATTTGTCGTTCTCAACTTCTCCTCGCCAATTTCAAAACCGAAGACGGTCCCCCTCGGTATCGCTTCATAAGTAAATAAGGCACCCTCGGCTGCTGTTCCTGTTTCTGGATCAATTTTTACAGACGTCCTCACCTCCAGATTATCATTCACAATGTGCGAAAAGAGTTTCTCTGACACAACGACAATCTGGCTAACCCAACCGCCTATTTTTTTGCTTATATTAAGGTTATTATCTTGAGAAACATCCTCAACATCCAGTAGAAGCCAACCTAGGTTTAGAAGTTCAATGGTACTATTGCTTTTTTTGATCACATACGCTTTATCACCATTCGTTTTATCATCAACTTTCTGTAAAACAGTTGCTTTTTCTCCAAACCAGTATTCGCATATTCCTTTTGTTGTTATCCATACAGTACCCTGAATCGATGGCACAGGGAAAAAGATTATTTGCCCATCGTAAAATCTCAATTTGCCCTTTCTGTTTTCATCACCGAATATTTGCTTAACACGTTCTTCAGCACACTTCCTATTTTCTTCATAAGACTTATCTTTACTACCGTCTTTTTCCGTTAAATATAGGGTATAAAACTCCTTTACAACCCCTGCAAAAGAGGTCCCAGGTATTTTTGGCACATCTGTGACTGGATCTCTCACGATAGTATTATCTACCCTTCCAAGCCTATACCCCCCTGCCCCGATATGGATAGGGTCAAGCGCCCTTGCAAAGATCTTATTGATATCAACGCCACAGCTCACATTAATCAACCTCCTTTTCTTTAATAACGTGTCCAAAGAGGTTAACTGCATCGAGCAGCATCCCATTAACAGACGAGCAGATAAGAAAATTCTTTGATTCTTCCCTTAAACACTCCCATTTCTCACTAAAAGCGTCTTTCAACGTCGCTTCAGCGAAATTTTTTAATAGGCTTTCTTTGTTTCCCCTTCTGACCTTTCTCCACTCCCTCAGCTTTAAAGTGAGCATATCCTCAATAAAATATATCTGCGAAATAGAAAGATTTTGAGATAATAGCTCCCACAACTCCCGAAGTTCTGCAATCTGATAGGAATAATACGGCCTTCCCGTAAAAATCCTATAGTCTTCATCCGCCCTTTTCCCATCATCTTTGTAGGCAATGTTGTACCTATCAGCCGTTCCTATAAGCAGTTCAAAGTCGAAGTACCCGGGAAAAAGGGAAAAAATCTTCCCTCTGGAGACAGGGGCAATATCGTCAAGGGTATATCTGGCCTTAATTTTGTCTGGATAGCAACAATAATACTTATCCGTACTTGTCCCACTGACATCCCACCAGGGGTTCATCAATGTCTGTTTTTTAAACTCGTCTCCCTCAAGCATCCTGCTTTCAGCATCAAGGAGTACATAAAGAGGAAATTTCCTATTTGTCACAAGCAGTTTAATGTTCAACGGTAACTTTCCTACAACATTTTTGAATTGTTTGCTGTAAAGATCTACGACAAGCTCAGCAATTTTCATGGAATCGCAGGCAGGTACTATTAAACTAAGTGAAAGCGGTGATTTGTTGATCTCAATAAATGGATAGTATTCTTCTACTATGGGTTCTTGACTAATACTCACGATTTCGTCATTTAACAAATTATTTTGGGGTTCATCTTCTAAGGCAAGGTAGCATATTCCCTTCCCTAAGGCTTCTTTTATTGCCTCTCCGCCAGCTTTAGAGTCGTATTTAAATTTTTCAAGTGATTCAATAGTATAAAAATTTCCCTTTTCAGTGTGTAGCACAAGTAGAGGGTCCGGATCCAGGTCATCTATTCCGATGATATAAGGAGTGTTTTTTTCTAAACCATACTTCTCCGCAGCATCGGGATCCAAAGAAAATCCGATTCTTTTCCAGCAGTCAGCGCAAAACCTCTTTTTTATCTCTTCACCAACCAGGTTAAAGAACTCCTCAGCTTCTCTCCATATCCTGTACAAGCGGGCGGGAGAGGGGTTTTGAGTGAAAAGATGTGCAGCAAGGGTTTCCTTGGTGAGTTTGTCCTCACCTAACCTTTTCTTGATGTTGTTTAAGTGCTCCTCGAAGTTTTTCTCATCTATAAATTTTTCTTCGAAGAAAGACCTTAACAAATCCACTGCCCTATTTTTTTCTCTTTCATCTTTGCTATCTTTTCCCTTAAAAAATGCATCTAAAATCTTATAGGCGGTTTTCCAATTCGGCTCTAAATCAAATTCAAGTTCTCTTTTTCTTTGCTCAAGCGTTGCTCTATCTTTCATTTTTTCTTCAATTCTGTCTTTTACTTTGCTGGGATCTTTTGCCTTTTTCATGCTTTCGAGGGCTTCATTTACATCTGTAATTTGTTCACTTAATATTTTCTTCAAGCCAACCAGTGCTCTCAACACATTCTTCTCTTCTTTAGATAACCAATCCTCAAAAGTCTGAGAACAGACCGTCCCGATTAGCGTCCCGTCAAGCCACTTTTCAAGGTTAAAGTCGAAGGAAAGCAAAGCAATCCTGTTATTTTTGTCGGCAGCCTCCTCTATCCAAATAGTATCCTTCCTGCCGTCCAACCAGCCGCCCAGCCTTCCCCTTCTTCTTTTCCAGCAAACACTGCATTCAACTCTTTCCCCTTCTTCGTCCTTCGGCCTCAACCTGCATGTAGGACAAATACCCTGACCAGCTTCAGAAGGTTCGAGTTGAGAATTATTGAAGAAATGCTCCTCACTACCTTCCACAAACAGAACAGGGGTCATTCTCGGCACCTTTCTTTTTTGAGCAGCAAATTTTAGCTCCCCGGCAATTATAGTAAGCGAACTTGAAGCCTTGCTTAACGTAAAAAACGGCCATAGTTCATTATCGCTTTTTTCATATATTACCTTCAGTGCTTTTTGGGCACATTGTTCAGCTAATTTTTTAGCCTTGGGAAGCTCCAGACCTGGAAATGAGAAGTAGATACCGTTTATATCCTCGTAAAGGGCATTTCCTATAGGAAATGCAATCTCAAATTTCTTTATCAGCCCAAATTTTATTTCCTGGATGATTTCACTTCTTTTCTGAATATCAGCGATCTTACGGCCCCTTTTGATGAATTCGCGACCATTCCAGATTATTCCAAAGAGCCTCCATCTATTCTTAGGCTCTTCTCCGAGCACCTTTCCTGCAAGTGTCGATTTAAAGAGGGATGCCGTTGAAAAAGAGTGATCCCAGAGGGTAACATCATTTGCAGGGATTCTCGTTTCACCAAGAGCATGAGAGAACGCACTTTTTAAAAAATCTCTTATGGCATTTCTTAGTTCGATCAAATCCATACCATGATTTATATACCTTTCAACCATATCACCCAACTGATTATCCAGTTCGTCGAATCTCTTTTGAAGAGAATCCAAATTTATTACCTCTTTTGGAGAACCAAAAGGAGAAGATATAACCGTATTCTTTATAGACTGTTTTCTTCTGACGATCCCTTTATCATCGGCAGAATCTTTCCTGTCACAACTCATTAAGTACTCCAAAAGAACACTTTTTACTTCTTTATCCCTCTCAGGATGATGCTCCCGGATGAAATCATAGACTGATTTTTCATCTGCTTTTCCCAATTTGACCTTTAATCTATCGTTCTTTAAATAATTAATAAGGCGCGAACTAAGAATATCATCAATACCCCTTGCATGATGTGGCAGGCCGGTATCACCACAATCACGAGCGTGCAATTTAATAAACGATGGATGGACCTTCCCTATATCGTGAAGCAGTCCCCCGATTTCCCCAATCAAGATTGTTTCTTTATTGCTTTTCAATTGATCACAGCGGGACATCCTACCAACCCCCGTCCTAGTCTTTGATCCTAGTGTCACCAGAACATTCTACCGAATATAAACATGAAAAATACTTCTTTTTGTCCTCAGGATAAACCTCAATATCATCCTCACCGAGCTTATTGATTACCCCAAAACCTGATGTCTTCTTTGCAGAAAACCCGTAAGTGTAAAACATCAGCCTCAACGCCTCTGCGAGAAATGCCAGGTCTTCTTGAATTTCCCTTAGGTCAAAATCCTCGCCTCTGGGATAGGGCATATAGAGCAGATAAAACTCACCCTTAGCATCGGGCTTTATGACCTCTAACGGTATTGGCCCCCTTGCTGGAGTCTTCGTCTCCCTGTCCAACGGCGTAATAACATCTAGTGCAACATCAGATTCATCTCCAGACTTATCTTTTTCTTCAGACTTATCTTTTGGGGTATCTTTAAAAAACGTCGGAAAGAAGTAGAGTCTTCCTTTCAATGAACTCTCTTCATTTGTTTCTGCGCCGAAAAGGCGTCTGATGATCTCTTTTCTCTTAGCTGCATCTTCTTCAACGTACTCTGCGGCAAACCTCAAATGTCCTTTCCAAGTTGATGGCCTTACTATCGGAAGCCCTGTGAATTTGTTCCTGACAAGGGGGTTTTCAACAACCTTGCCGTCTTTTATAATGTAAAACTCCCTATCGTCTTTACTGGTGTACGGTTTCTTGAGGGTAAAAATCACTTTGATCAGGGTGGAGTGCTGCGGAAGGTTCGTCAGATCTTTCTGATGGGGATAAAAATCATTTACTTTGTTAATATGATTTACCAAAACTTTATCTAGAAGCTCCCTCTTATTTTGGCTTAGCTCTATATCGCTATACTGTTCTGCTTTTGACAAGTAGTAGTCATAAATCTCACTCATAAAACCTCACCTCCGTTCGTTAACAATTTTTCAATATCAACGTCCCACACTTCCTCAATTCCGTTTATATCCACAGGATTTTCTTCAATACCAAAGCAACTTTTCCAAAAATCCTCTTCCTTCAAGTTCTCTTGTAGCTTATTCTTAACTCTCTGACGATTTTCTCCAATACCGCTTGGAAGATCGGGTATCCACCCCCACACTTTCATTACCCACTCCGGCTCTACATTACCTTTAAAAGCATTTTTGTTGTAAATATGGGATACAAAAATCTTTGACCCCGTCTTCTTTAACATATTTTCATCGTGTACACGTTTTTTTCGGCATTTAGGACAAACATAATAAGTTTTGTTCTTTTCCTTATCCTTTTTTTCTATTAAATGTCTCCAACAGCTTAAGTGAATAGGCTTAGTATTTCCATCGCTAATAAAGCCCATCAAATAGTGACGCAATACATCATTATCTCTAAACAATTCCCGTATAGCCCGCCTCACCCAAGGTGCTGTCGGCAAATAGTTATAGCGTGCAAAGTCAAATGATGACAGCGGACTTTTTTTTGTTATATACAACCCTTCGCAGATTTCTTTTATTATCAAATCCAAAGCCTCTATATTGACTATAGGTATTTTGTAAAAGAAAAACTGATCCATTCTCGGAAGGTTCGAAGAGGGGTTATTGAGCTGTTCTATACGTATATCCGGTTTTTGAAGCTGTAAGTCATTATCTATCAATGATATCCCAAAACCCCTTTGGGTGCCTGAACCAATACCCCAATCACAAGACAGTTTCAACAGAAACTTGATTGTATTCAAAATTGCTTCATCTTTAGCAGTTATTCTCAACTCATATTCTCCTAATAGACCGCCGTTCTTCTCCCACGATTGTCCCGATTTATCATAGTAGCCTAAAAAGCTAGCTCTTTTTGACGAATTAGGTTTTACGATAAAAAAAGGTGCAAAGTCTTTTTTTACCTCTCTAACATCCAACTTGAACCTCCGCGCCCATCCGGTGCATCCGAATAATTCACAGACACCGCAGCGACTTTGCCCATTACACTTTGATTTTGTGGGATCACAAGCCTCTCCGCCCAACCCCCTTATCAAAGCCTCATACCACCACCTGAGGCTACCGATGATGCCTGTCTCTCTGATCATTCTGCATTTCCTGCCAGCATCTCCCGTCCAAATGGGAGTCAAAGGTTTTAGCTTAACAATCGCTTCCACATTATCACTCCCTCACACATCACCATAACATTCCCTGCACCAACCAAAGTGAACATTCTTGCTACAATTTACCTTTTTCGACAAATGGTTTAATTTTCCTCTTTACCGCTGCCAATCTACATTTTTCGCTTTTCTAGGTAGCAAAGAATTTTGAATAACAACTCCAAAAGCCTGCCCTATAAAACTTGCCACCCAAGGATCCCAAAAATTTTTCACACAAGGGACTGTCCGGAAATCAATCCAGTGGTGCTAACCAGTCCCCCGATTAGGCGGAGATGTCCTACTGATCGGTCCGGTGGAATCACGTGCGAGAACAGTCCCGGTGATCGGTCTTGGCTCAATATGCCGTCCAAAATTTTTATTGATGTTTTACACCAAATGTTATAATATCTATACTTGTTCGGAGCCTAATCAGAATCAATACGAGTCGCCAATTAATAATAAGAACCGTAACAATACCAACTGTCAATTGATAAAAGAGGTGTCAATATAATGGACAAACGCTCAGACGAACTCGGTCACGCCCCTGTTGGCCGCTTATTATGGCACTTTTCCTGGCCGACTATTATAGGTATGATGTGCAACGCTCTTTATAACATCGTGGATCGGGCCTTTGTTGGACGCGGAGTGGGCCCCTTGGCTATTGCTGCCACAACCGTGGCCTTTCCCCTGATGACCATACAGTTAGCCCTTTCCGTGCTCATCGGGGTAGGAACAACGGCCCTGATTTCTCTCCGCTTAGGGGAACAGAAAAAGGAAGAGGCAGAATTGGTGGCAGCCAACGGCGCAACCCTGCTGATTTTACTGCCCCTCTGCTTTTCAATTATTTACTTCTGTTTCCCCGAACCTATTTTGAGGCTTTTCGGCGCTACAGATGAGGTGCTGCCTTATGCCCGCGACTTCATGCATATCATCATGCTGGGCGCAGCCCTCGGAAGCCTGGGCATGGGAATGAACAACTTCATCAGGGCAGAAGGTAATCCGATCATGGCCATGTCCACCCAGGTTATAGGCGCCCTGCTCAACGGGTTTTTAAATTATCTATTCATTTTTTGCTTTCACCTGGGTATCAAGGGATCAGCCCTGGCCACTGTCATCGGACAGATCTTCGCTTCCGTCTGGGTGCTCAGTTACTACTTAACTGGACGGAGCTTAATTAAGCTGAAACTGAAAAACTTTATTCCACGGCTGCCGATTGTCCTTAATATTATGTCCATCGGATTCGCGCCCTTTGCCCTGCAGTCGGCAAGCTGCCTCCAGCAGGTGATCCTGAATAAGGCGGTTTTAAGATACAGCGGCGACATGGGACTTTCTGCAGTAGGCATTATCATGAGCGTTGTGAGTCTGCTATTGATGCCTGTTCTTGGGCTGAGCGCAGGAGCCCAGCCGATCATCGGATTCAACTACGGAGCGCGGCAGTACGCCAGAGTCAAGGAAACCTTGAAAAAGACGGTAATCGTTGCCTCCTGCATATCCACAACCGGCTACCTGATTATCCAAATATGGCCGCATCAGATTGCAGGACTATTCACCAAAGGAGAGACAGCATTGATCAACATGACAGCCGATGCCATGACCGTCTTTCTAGGGATGATCTTCATCCTCGGTTTCCAGGTATCTTGCTCTCATTACTTCCAGGCTGTCGGTAAGGCAATATATGCAGCTGTCCTAAGCCTCTCCCGGCAGGTGCTGTTTTACATCCCACTGCTCTTTATCCTTCCCCGCTTCTGGGGAATAGACGGCGTGTGGAGAACAGCTCCTACGGCAGATATCCTGGCTGCCTTAATAACAGCCTACTTCATTTTCCGCGAAATGAAACTTCTGTCTCAAAGGGAATCGGAAGCAGCAAAGTTGCAGGCAACGGAATTAACCCACCACCATTGCTGCTGAGCAGGGAGTTTGCACTGGGCCAGTCCCCCTGACCGGGCAACCCCTTGATCGGTCGGTTTACCCCTGCTAGCGCAGCGATCTGCAATGATTGTTACTTGCCCTTGACGAAGGAGCAGCTAACAACAGCAAAAGCGCAACATGGATGTTGAGCTGGGCGACTACGCGCTATTGAATCGTCAGAGGAGATGATTGGCTGTTGTCTGCTGACAAGTCATAGGGCAAGTTAAACCAGTAATACTGGTTAAAATCGGCCTTGCATCAATCACCAGACGACAAGTCTTAGGTGAAGTTAAACCGAGTCGCAAGCGGCAGGATAAGCTAGAAAAAAACGAAACCACCGGGGTGATACTGTCCCGGTATTTGGTCCGATCAGTCAACCTGTCCCCCTGATCGAGTCCCAATAATTCACACATCAATCGCCCGCCCGACTTCACATCGCATAAATAATTGGTTCCTTTGGGAAACTTATTAGCAAAATGAACAGTACAGGAGGGACCTTTTTGGAAACAGTTTGGGAAAAAGCAGAAGGGCGGGTTAGTTATCACGACTCGGTCGAAGAAATGCTCAAACGCATCCGGGAAGACGGAATGTCAAATGTCTTTGATCGCTGGGCATTGCAGGAAAAGATCAGGTGTAAGTTTTGCCTGCAGGGTATGAGCTGCCAATTGTGTTCAAACGGCCCCTGCCGGATCAATGAAAAGGGAGGCCAGGACAAAGGGGTCTGCGGCATCGGCGGGGATGCCATGGCGATGAGAAACCTATTGCTGCGCAATATTATGGGGGCAGCTACCTACAGCCACCATGCCTATGAGGCATTTCGCACTCTAAGGGCAACAGGAGAAGGGAAAACCACCTTTACCATTACAGATGTTGATAAACTAAAATGGATGTGCGAAAAGGTAGGCATTGACACCAACCAAAACACCAATCAAATGGCTATCGCCCTTGCAAACTTCCTGGAAGAGGAGATGGGCAAGGATGCAGATAAGCCCAGTGTGATGGTGGAGGTATTTGCTCCGAAAAAGCGGAAAAGGGTTTGGCTGGAACTGGGCATCTACCCTGCAGGAGTTGTCCATGAAGAGCAAAATTGCATTGCCAGCTGTCTTACCAATGTGGACGGAGATTATGCCTCTTTGGCCAAAAAGGCGCTGCGCCTAGGATTGGCCACCATTTATACCGCTCAAATCGGCATGGAAATGGTGCAGGATATTTTATTCGGCACCCCCACCCCCCATGAAGTGGATGTGGACTTAGGAATTTTAGACCCCGATTACGTAAACATTGCCTTTAACGGCCACCAACCATGGGTTGGTGTGGCCACATTACAAAAGGCCAGGCTGCCCGAGGTACAGGAAAGAGCCAAAAGGGTGGGAGCTAAGGGTCTGAGAATTGTCGGTTCTATCGAAACCGGCCAAGAACTGCTGCAGCGCTTTAATGTAGATGATGTTTTTGTCGGCCTGATGGGAAATTGGCTGGCCATCGAGCCCTTTTTGGCAACTGGAGCGGTTGATGTTTTTGCCATGGAAGAGAACTGCTCTCCCCCAGCAATTGACCAATATGCTGAAAAATATCAGGTGACACTAGTCAGTGTCAGCAATATCATCGGTGTCCCGGGATTGCAGCATCAAATGCTGTATCATCCAGGGGAGGCGGGTGTCATGGCTGATAAGCTTATCGATCTTGCTCTGGAAAATTTCCAAAAACGCAATGGCAAAGTAGAGCCTAAGGTTCCCCCGTATAAACAGAAGGCAATCGCCGGTTTTTCCACCGAAGCCCTTTTACAGGCTCTTGGGAACAAACTGGATCCGTTGGTTGATGTCATTGCCTCCGGAAAAATTAAAGGAGTAGTGGCACTAGTCAACTGTACCACCTTAAGAAACGGACCTCACGATTGGAATACCGTTAATTTGGTCAAGGAATTAATCAAGCGGGATATCTTAGTGGTAAGCGCCGGCTGCGGCAATCATGGCCTTGAGGTGGCTGGACTGTGTAATCTTGATGCCATAAAGATGACCGGTTCCGGCTTGCAGGAAGTATGCAATATGCTGAAAGTTCCGCCGGTATTAAGTTTTGGAACCTGTAACGATACCGGGAGGATCTCCATGTTAGTGACAGCGCTAGCTGATCACCTTGATGTTGATATTCCCGACCTCCCCATTGCGGTTACTGCACCGGAATGGATGGAACAAAAGGCGACAATCGATGGAGTTTTCGCTGTGGCTTATGGCGCCTACACCCATCTTTCTCCTACTCCTTTTGTCACAGGAGCGCCCCAGTTGGTAAAACTTCTCACCGAAGATGTAGAAAAATTAACAGGCGGTAAAATTGCCCTGGGCGATGACCCAACTGAAGTGGCAGATGGGATAGAAGCACATATTCTAAGTAAAAGGAAAGGTTTAGGATTAAAATAAAGCAGGCACCAATCCCTCGCGAGCCCACAGGGGGATAGGGTTGATGATACCGCTGCTCGGTCTGGTGACTGGAACTAGCGGCAACCTGTCCCCTTGATCGCTCCCGATCAGGGGGACCGATCAGGGGGACAGTCCCGCTGATCGGCCCGATCAGCGGATTAATAATTCTTGCGCATCATTTTCCCCATTTCTTTAAATGAAATTGTCCGCTCAAATTGCAGCAGACCCCGGCTGAAGATGCGTGCGCCGAGGTAGATAAAAAAGGCGACCCCAAGCATCAAAACAACAAAGGTGGATGCCAGCTCCCACCACGGCAAATTAGTTGCTCCGATGCGCATCAGCATTGTTGCCGGCGTAAAAATGGGGATATAGCTGAGGATCTTCACCCACAGGGCGTTTGGTGACATAACAATTGCGCCTGAGGCAAACATAGGAATCATCGGTATGAGCACAACCAGACCTTGGGTTTGGCTACCCCCTTCGGCATCTTTCATGGTCGCCCCCATAGCAGCAAAGAGAGCGGCGTACATCACATAACCGCCGATAAAGAAAAGCAATATAGGAATCAGCTCTGCCGGGCTCATGCCAATCTGGCCTATATCAAAGTAGCGAGCCGCTGCAGCCAGCCCTACCGCCAGCCAGATCCCGATCTGCAGCAGGCCGAGAAGGCCGAAACCAATAATTTTGCCGACGAGCAGCTCCAGGGCGGTCACAGATGAGAGCAATATCTCGATGATGCGGTTGCGTTTCTCTTTGAGCACACCGTACATGAGCACCTGTCCCGAAACCATCACAGCGATAATCAGGACTACAGCAAAGAACACAGGAGCAACCATCGCAGCCACAGAAAACTCTTCACCGCTTAAACTGCGCGGATTTATTATCACCGGCGCAGTAGCCAGACTGATCTGCTCTGCGGTCATCCCTATTTTTTCCATCCGGTAAAAAGTGAGCGCAGTTTGGACTACATTACTTAGTGCCCCTATATTCACCTCTTTGGCATCACTGACATAGTAGTCGATCATTCCGCTCTGAACGTTCTCTGGGGTAAAGATGAGGTAGCCGTTCAATTCGCGGGCTTCTACTTTTTCGGCCAATTGCTCCCGCTGTGTTGAGTCATGCAAGGACACTTTCACCGGAGAGTTGGCAAGGTTGGTTTCCAGATAGGGAAAGAATTCCCCGGTTTCGTCGATTACGGCAACCTGAGACTCCTCTTGGGAGATGCCAGTGCTGGCATAATAGCTGATCCCGCCTGCCAGGAGCATGAATAAGGGAATCGTCAGGGTTGTTATCAGAAAAACCGGGCTTTTCACATTTTTGAAAAATTCCCAGCGAAAAACTTTAAGAACATTAGGCCACTTCAATCTCTTCACCCCTTTCCCGGACGGTCTCAACAAAGATCTCATGCAGGGGGGGCTTTTCCACAGTAATGGCCTTAACAGTCAGCCTTGACACAAACTCCTGCAAGAGGGCATTGATTTCAGCGCTGCCACTGTAGCGCATTACCGCCAACCCCGGCTCTTCCCGCAGTATCCGCAGCCCCGGAATCATCTTCAGAAAGCTGCTATCCTCGGCTGGGTCGTAATGCAGCTCAACAATATCCTCTTTATAGCTTTCTTTGATGGCCTGCAGTTTTCCAGAGAGGACTTCGCGGCCGTGATTGATCAGAAAGATCGAATCACAGAGCTCCTCAACCATGTTCATCTGGTGGGCCGAGAGCAGCACCGTGGTCCCGCCATCCCGCAGTTCCCGAATAATCTCTTTAATAACATCCTGGTTCACCGGATCCAGTCCTGAAAACGGTTCGTCGAAAAGAACCAGCACCGGGCGGTGCAAGATTGATGCGATAAATTGTACCTTCTGCTGCATCCCTTTGGATAGTTTTTCCAGCTTCTGATTCGCATATGCTCCCAAATCAAGGCGTTCCAGCCATTGTAAGGCCTCCCGCCGCGCCTCAGCGGCCGGCATCCCCTTTAAACCGGCTAAGTAAAGCAGGTTCTCGATGACCCGGGCATCATCATAAAGGCCCCTCTCTTCAGGCAGATAGCCGATCCTGCTTTTATCGAGCGGTTGGGGCCCATCGCCAAAATTAAAACTGATCTCACCGGCATCAGGTGCCATAATACCCATGATCATGCGAATAGCCGTAGTCTTACCAGCCCCGTTCGGCCCGAGCAGCCCCATAACCTCGCCTCGGGTTACACTTAAACTTATATTGTCAACCGCCTTCTTATTTCCGAAACTTTTGGTCAGCCCCTTCACATCAAGAATCGTCTCCATGGACAACCTCCTCTCTCCCCTTTTAATATTCCTTAAGTTATGGACCGGTTCCTTCTTGGCATGTTTTCAATTTTGGTGAGGGTGAGTCAGTGAGTCAGGGGGACGGTGACTTGGTGAGTCAGGGGGACGGTGACTTTGACTCATTCCGCTGTAGAGGGTAGTGAACAGGTGGCTGTTCCGGTGATTGGTGAGTCAAGGGGACAGTGACTTTGACTCATTCATCTCGAGCGGTATGACGCGGGTGTGTTTTGTGAGTCGGGAGAACAGTGAGTCACGGGGATGAGTCAGGGGAATGAGGGCGTGCCAAGGGGACGGGGGTCGTGTCACCCTGTCCCTCTGATCGCGCGCGGGGACTGTCCCACTGCTCAGCCGGGCGCCAATTGAGAAATAAGAAGGAGTTTTATACAGTTACATTAAATATAGTGCTTATATCAAAATCTTTTTGTCAGAGAATGTAGAAGCCTGAATAGGTGATTTGTTGATTTAAATAAGACAATAAAGCAAGCCTAGCACCGAGTGGGATAAAACAAATTAATGGGGATTGATATGATGAACCTCAACGACTTTGAAATACATATCGATGAAATGATACTTGAAAGAGGTTATGACTATTACGAAAATGACCGTGTCATATCAGTGGAAGAAAAAGAAAGCAATGTATATGAAGCAAAAGTCAAAGGCTCTGAGCTGTACACTGTGGAAGTTGAATTGGATGATGAGACGAATATAGTAGACACCTTATGCGATTGCCCTTATGTTATGGGTAAATATTGCAAGCACCAGGTAGCAGTATTTTTTGCTTTACAGGATATGAAAAATATTATACCCGGTGAAAACAGCCTTCTTTCTCAAAATAGAGCAGAAAATAGAGCAGATTCAGGAGCAGTTCGCAGGTTTCCGGCACCGAAGAAAAAACCTGATCTTAAAAAAATACTTTCTGAGAGAACTAAAGATGAACTGGTTGAATTTCTTTTGGATATTGCATCAGAGTACGAAGAGATCAAGCAGCGCATAGAGTTGATGTTTGACGAGGGAAATGATGAGGATGAGATAAGGAACTCTATCGAGCTTATTCGTGCCTATATCAATAAGAACTCGGATTGTGATGGGTTTGTGAACTATGACAATACCTTTGACGCCGTTGATGGCGCTTATTTGGTGTTGGAGCAGGCCCGCACGGCTTTAGAAAAGAACAAATCCCTGCATGCCTTAGACCTGACCCTTTGTGTGCTGCATGAGATGGTGGATTTGCTTCATTATGCTGACGATTCTGGCGGTGTAATCGGAGGAGTAATTGAAGAGAGCCTTGATTTTATTTGTGAAATTGCTATTGATGAAGAATTAAGCTCGGCTGATAAAGAAAACATTTTCAATAAGCTGCTAGAAGAAGCATCTGATAGACGATATGAAGGTTGGACTAGCTGGAGACTGGCTCTTCTCGGCAGTTGTGCGGAGCTCGTGGAAACTCCGATTTTAGGCAATAAACTGGAGAAGCATTTGGATTCAATGCTCAAAAACAAAAGGAAAAGTCCATGGGGCAGCAACTACTTTGAAGAAAGAGTTAACTTAATAAGGTACCACATGATTAAAAATATTGACGGGCATAAAAAGGCGCAAGAGTTTCTTGAGCAGAATCTTCACTACTCCGATTTCAGGGAAATGGCAATAGAAAGCGCTCTGAAGAAAAAGGACTATGACGCAGTGATAATGCTTGCACTTGACGGAGAAGAGATGGATAAAGACAAAGGCGGGTTGGTAAGGCAGTGGAAAAAATACCGCTACAAAGCTTATAAGCTTTCCGGGAAGCTTGATGAACAGCGGAAAATTGCAGTGGAGCTTATTTTGGATGGCAGTTTTGAGTATTATCAGGAATTGAAAAGCACCTATGATTCAAAAGAGTGGCTCTCTGTTTACCCCAGGATTATTTGTTTGTTAGAGGAACAGAAGAGAATCAATAAAGATGTGTATACCCGCATTCTCATAGAGGAAGGGGAAAAACAAAAGCTTCTTGAGTATGTTAAAGGGAATCCACCGGCAGTAGATGATTTTTACACATACCTTCTTCCCGAATTCAAGGAAGAAGTTTATACCCTGTTTGTTCAATATATTGAGCAGGAGACCTTATTGGCACACAAAAGATCACATTATCGACGGGTATGCGCCCTTATTCGGAAACTGAAAAAATTAGGCGGGAAACAACAGGCCTTGGATATTAAACAGAAACTTTGTAACGAAAATAAAAGAAGGCCGGCGTTCCTAGATGAGTTGTCGAGGGTATGAGTCTCAAGGGCATGGGAAGCATGGGGAAGCATGGGGACGTTCTTTTTGCTTCCTTGCTTCCGACCGGTCATGGGGTGTGCCGTTTCCTCATATGAAATATTGTTTCTCCATATGCTTTTCTGTCCCTTGATGTTCTGTTCAGGACAGGGCGTTTGAATTCTTGGACAATGGTGAGGCCGGCACGAGCGGCTATTTCGGGATAAAGGCCATATGTGTCATTGGCCACAATAAAAATATGGCAGTCATCTGCTAAAAACCTGCCGCAGTTGAGCAAGACTTCGCTGATTCCTTCAATATAATCTTTTTGCGCCTGTAGGCCTTTACCCTGATCCGCTATTCCAATCTCCAGGTTTTCGTGGCTTTTCAAGCCGAAAAACTCGTAGGCATACCGGTGCTGCTCATGATAATTGAGCTGCCCCAGGTAGGGTGGTGATGTGAAAATTCCCCGGAACTTGTTGTCTTTGAGGAGACGAGAGAAATTATCGTTTTTCTTGCTGACTTCTGAAAATATATCGATATTTCGTGCATCACCTGCTAGAACGGAAAACAAGCTGTCAGTTCTCAATTCATCAAACTCTTGCAGCCTTTTGATGGTGTCCTTTGCATAGCGCCTGTACATACTCAACATTGACAGAACAGGGCGGCAGATCTTCATATGCTTGTAGCAGTAATAGGGGCCTGAAACAGGAGTATTCAACCGCTCCAGTTCATAGTGGGGTGTAGTCCTACAGGAGCGAAGGGTTCGGGAGAGGATCAACATAAACAGTTTCTTTTCTTCCTCAGATGCTATATCCTTGAGGACCTTTTGGGCTGCCAGAGCCTCATTCAAAACATTTTTAGCAAACCAGGTGTTCAAAAAACTGGATGGTGTGGCCTCTCCATGGACCTGGAAGTCGTATTCTTGAAGAAGCTTCTCATATTGCTCATTTGCCTCTGCCATCACTGCGGAAACATATTTTTTCTCATCTATATGTCCTTGTCTGAGATTGTATTTATAGTCCGGGGAAGGAAAATACTTTTTGTTCAAGGCAGATATCAATTCATTCTGCCTGGAATCAAATTCATCCACTTTTAACAGAGCCGACTGCCTTGCAATCGCCTGTTCTATCCGTTTTGCCCACTCTGCAACTGAACGCAGATCATACTTTGCCAGTTTTGCCTCTGCTATCAGACAATTAAAAACAGATACATCGATACCGATAGAGTGAATCCCCAATTCGTTTGCCTGCACCAGTGTTGTCCCTGACCCACAGAAGGGGTCGAGAACAATATCTCCCGGTTGGAAAAACACCTTTTTTTTGAAGTCATCTGTATGCTGGTCCAAAAAGTATTCCACCAGCTGGGGGATAAACTTCCCCTTATAAGGGTGCAGCCTGTGGACATGTTTGGTGGTTTCCTTTTCTTTGACATTGTGAAAAGCCAGGCGCCAATTAATATCTTCCCCTAATTTTTCTGTGAATTTGCTCTGCAAAGTGTTACTGTAGTTTGTATAATACCGCTTCAGCTCTTCTTGAGATACGACTGTAGTGCCTGCTAGCGAGTGCCTTTTGATCCTTCCGTATTGGATAAGGTAGTTGATGTTCGACGGTGTGACCTTTTTCTTGGTGAAGCGAGAGGCCCATGCCGCAGCATCATCGATTGTTAGGTAATGCATGTAATTCTCCTGCCCCCTGTGCTTTAGTATTAATATAACAACTGCTTATGGCAGGCGCAATATGCGGCGGCAGCCAGCAGCACCTAAATTCAAAGCTGGCATTACTTCACTATAACATTATTTACCAATCTTTGTTAAATCCATTTTAGCATATACAATCCGGTGAATCTCAACAACTTGTTCTTTAACAACATAGAAAACAGCGTAATTTTTAACTGGTAACAGCCTATATTCATGCTCCAACCCTTTGATTGGCTGATACACCTTGCACGAATAAGGATAATGTTCAAGCCTCGATATAGATTTTTCCAATTCATTTAGTAAATCCATCGCTGCTTTTGGTGCTTTCAAATGGTCCGCAATATAAGTTACAATATCAGTTAAATCCTTTCTAGCCAAAGGCAGGTATTTTATTTTATACTTCATCCTCTTTCAACCTGCCCGAAAGTTTTGCTCGCAACTCATCAAAAACTTCTTTTTGAGAAAATCTCTTGCCAGATAATTTGGCTTCCAATTCAGCTTCCTTTAATTTAAGATATACTTCACTTTCAAACTGATGGCGCTCATAAGCTTCAATGCTCATCACAACCATATCTCCATAACCGTTTTTGGTTAAAAAAACCGGTTCTCCGGTCTCATGAACAATCCTTGATATTTCGGCAAAATTATTTCTTAAATCTGAAACAGGCCTAATATGCGGCATAAGCTTCACCCCTCAATTAGTTTAGCAAAATATTATCATAATTATGATAAACAAGCAATGAGGTTAGATAACGCGGGGAAACTCGTGCCAGGTGACAGCCCCGGTGATCCCGGTGAGCGGCCCGATCACCCAACCTGTCCCCCTGATCGGTCCCCATTTTCTCTCACTGGCACCTTTATATCATTTGCCTCAAAAAATGCATCTACAGTATTGAAAGCATTAAAGAAAAGGGGGGTTCCGGCGAAGGACAGCGGGCTTACAGGACCGATCGTCATGAATGAATACTGGCGGCTGGATACATCAAAAGCTGAATGGGGATCCCGAAATAGCTGGTATAAATCCAGGGCTGAGCCGGAGGAACCCACCAATTGCCTCAGTGCTTGAAATTCCTGCCCTAACCCTAAACCGAAGCCGAAGAAGAAGATTCGCAGTTGTTGTATTATCTCCGTATGTATGCTGGAAAGTGTCTGGCTGATAAATAACCAGCCAAGCCCATACTTCCTGGTAGTTCTTGCGGCATCAATTAAGACTCTGCGCACCTGTCTTGCTGCTTCCTCCTCTTTCGGTAAATCTCGTGGTGCCAGTCTGTGAGCCTCATCAATAATAACGAGGGCGTTTAGACTCTGATTATTTTTGTAATAGCGCTCAGCATTATAATTAATACCATCTAGAAGTCGTTTGATTACCAGCGCCTGAATTTTTTCATCCCAAAACAAACCCTCAGCTTTTTCCTTGGAGAGATCAATAACCAGCACGGGACGGTTATTGCTTTCCAGATCCAATAACCAGGAAAGCGCTCGATCAACAGTAGCCGCTCCCTTTCGATCCTCTCTGAACAATTCAGCAACAGGCACCCAGTAGTTTTTATAAAATTCATCGGGGTCTGCTTCTTCAAGAGTTGTATTAAAACGCTTACGGGAAGACTCTGTTCTATAAAAAACTACCTGCACTTTTTGATCCTTCAGCAGTGACCACGCAGTGTCAAATGCATCTCTCGTGTGAAGATCTTTCAGTTTAACCTTCTTCTTCTGCAGTTTTTCAACCAATATGCTTGCGGCAAGCCGCCGGTTTTCTCCACGTGGCATAGTCAGCCGCTCAAAGAACTGGGACTCATAAATTATTTCCTCAAACAGCTCCCAGGTATCCAATACCAACTGCCGTACAGTCATCACATAAAACGGCTTCTTAAACTTGCTTAACACATCCCCTAGGGGAAGGGCAAAGCCTCCAGAAGCTTGACCGAGTAAATCTTTTGAAAACTCTCCTTGGGGATCTATAACAAGCAAAGCCATTTTAGGATACCTGGCGTAGGCCAAAAGGATCATCTTTGCCAGCACAGACTTTCCTGAACCGGTTTTTCCAAAAATGCCGAGGTGATATGCCTCCCCAGCACCTTCAGGTCCCTGGTCAAAATGCTTGAACCAGAGAGGGAGTTTCGGTAGGGAGCCATACACATGCCCCAGGTAAAACAATTGCTCACGATATGGTGATAAAATCTCATCTAATATTTCATCAGTCACCAGATGCACTGCCGTACCAGTTGCAGGCACTGTCCCCAAAATGCTTGGTTCATAACCCCTACTTCCCCCTTTTTGGAAAACAGCGCTGATAATCATTTGCCCCTGATGGGTGTCCTGTCTTTCGCTTACAGGGTCAACTTTCCCCCGTTGTCTGATCAAACTGCGCATAGTGGGATCTTCATGCCAGATATTACGCAGCTCAACCTCCGTAATTTGTCCAATAGCATAATGAGGCTTTCCATCCTGAACATATTGCAGCAGAGCTAACTCACCTACAAGTTTACGGGCAATTGCTGAACCTAAAATATCAAGGGTCAGTTTGGAAGTAGAAGAAGGAGAACCGATAACAGCCAACCGTTCTGTTGCACTAATATAACTATCGATTTGCTGTTCTTTCAATCCCATCAACCTCCCGTATCTGTACGATAACCATGCAATACCATAAAAACATCGCTAATATCCCCTTTGTATTTGTCGGCAATCCTTTGGGTAGTCACTTGAAGGAAGACAGGCATCGCTCTTGAAACAGATTTTACATTGCGGTCTGCTAGGTACAAAGGGTAGGGCTCCAGCATAGCGGGTGTGGCACACTGATACTTGACTCCCTGAAGGACGGTAGCCAAGCGATTTTTATTGCAAGCTATTGCTTGTGCTACTTCAAGGCGCAAGGCAGGGATCCATTCGTGCGGCTTGTAGTAAAATATATAAATTGACTGAAGTGATTCCACAATCTCTTTTTCCAAGATATCCCCGTCGGCTCCTAACACCTTATCAGCAGCCAAATGCCAGGGTTGAGCTGGCTGTTCCAGAGGGATAGGTTTTGTAAGTTCCCCTGCTTTTAAAATTAGGGTCAGCAGGCTCCTGTCATTATACTCAGAAGGCCAATTAAGCAGTTTTCCAATTTCTCTTCGTGTAGAATATTTTGGTACACCAACAAACTGCTTGTCTGTGCGTCTGGATCTGATAATATCCAAATACTCTTTAAGATATTGTTCAACCTCACTAAAAAAAATACGGGAGCAATGAAGATTATCTATTTCGCTTGCCTTATGCAGAGCTTGGTTGAAATAAATAACCGGCAGTGTTAAAGTACCATCCAACATAACCACATCATGAGGTGCCTTAACTGCCAAAGCGATCTCATGACCAAGCATGATAGCCCGAAGTACTGTGGCTGTATCAGGATGATGAAGCTCTTCTTTAACGTAAACAAAATGACGAGGTTGTTCCCAATACCTCTCTTCCGATGGC
>Ga0209537_1001017_pt1 | contig 32788 bp, 36 predicted proteins | sample BioPla4DNA1_FD_187698 | JGI IMG/M metagenome (GOLD analysis project Ga0209537, IMG submission 187698) | Biogas fermentation microbial communities from Germany - Plant 4 DNA1 (SPAdes) (version 2) | ecosystem: Engineered > Bioreactor > Anaerobic > Digestate | place: Bielefeld, North...
ACAAGGAAAAACAATCAAGATTAAAAGATTCCATGTAGTAAATTTTCTTTGAATTTGCTTCTAAATTAAAAGATAGTTTATTGGTCTTGTCAAGGGCGAGTGATAGCGAGTTTATTTACCCTTGACTGGAACAAATAAATTATCTTAAAATAGCAAACAAATTCATGGAAATTTATATAAATTGTTCGGTAAAAATATGTCCAAAAAAAGTGTTGACATATCAGTTGTATTTTAAATGGCCAAAAATTGTATTTTCATATTACCAAACACACCCTACAGTTTTAAAGTTGCCAAAGCATTTTGTTAACTTTAAAAATGCTTTGTAGGGATATTATCTCATGTCATGTAACATTTTTAAATCCATGCGATTATTGTACGCTTACTGCCAAACACAGCAACGGAGCGATATGAATGAGGCAGAAAAACCATAAACATAGATCTATAGTAGAATGGTAGAAAAAACAAGGGAGGCTTCTTAAAGAGAAGTCCTCCCTAGTTTTTTATTTTATTCTGTTCTTTTAATAACTTATCAGGGGTAACGTCATTACCCATCTTATCAACTACCTTAACATTCATTAGAGTTTCTTTGAAATTGCTCCTAAAATTATTAAGGTATTCCTGCCTTAATCTATGTTGTTCTTCCTTTTCTTCAGCAGTTAGTCCAATGGTTTTGGATTTATTGGCCAATTCATTGATGCGTTTTATTAATTCCCTCATATTTTCACCTCTAGATGATTATAGCATGTTAAGATATAAGAGTAAATTCTTTATGATTATCCAATAGAGTGGTATAATGGTAGGTAGTAAATAGGAGGATGAGATGGCTAGTATAATTGGTATCAACTTAAAAGTCTCAATTTTTGGAGAATCCCATGGTAAGGCCATAGGGGTCAATATAGATGGACTGCCACCAGGTATAAAGCTTAATCTAGGCAATATAAGACACGAGATGATGAGGAGGGCTCCAGCTAGGACGGCTTTATCAACAGCTAGAAGGGAAGAGGATGAATTTGAAATCATCAGCGGCTATTTTAATCATAGGACTACTGGGACCCCCCTATGTGCCATAATAAGAAATCAGGATAAAAGGTCTAAGGATTATGAAAGGACAAAGTCTTTAATGAGGCCGTCCCATGCTGATTATACAGGATATATTAAGTATAGGGGACATAATGATTATAGGGGAGGGGGACATTTTTCAGGCAGGCTTACGGCTTCCCTAGTCTTTGCTGGTGCCATTGCCAAGGAAATATTAAAAGAAGAAGATATATCCATCGGCAGCCATATAAAATCCATAGGAGAGATTGAGGATGTAAGCTTTGACTATATTGACCTAGATGGTGATATCCTAGATAAACTTAATAAAGAGGCCTTACCTGTCTTAGACCAATCTAAGGCTAAGGAGATGGAGGAGCTAATCCTTAAGGTCAAGAAGGAGGGGGATTCAGTTGGCGGGGTGGTAGAAACGGCTGTTGTTAATCTAAGGGCTGGTATCGGTTCTCCCATCTTTGATAGCCTAGATAGTCATCTGGCTAAGTTAATATTTTCCATCCCCGGGGTTAAGGGGGTTGAATTTGGAAGTGGTTTTTCCATCAGTCGGATGTTAGGTTCTCAGGCCAATGATGAGTTCTATATGAAGGATGGCCAGGTAAGGACCTTTACCAACCATAGCGGCGGCATTGTGGGAGGGATCTCCAATGGTATGCCCATAATTATTAGAACGGCCATTAAGCCTACCCCTTCCATAGGTAAAAGGCAAAGGACCATAGACATTGAAAAGGGGGAAGGGGCGGAGCTAAATATAAAGGGCAGACACGACCCTTGTATTGTACCAAGGGCCGTAGCTGCCATAGAAGCTGTAGTAGCCATTGGAATATTAGATCTAATGATGGAGGAAGGTAAATGGAAATAGATAAAAATATAGCTTTAATCGGAATGCCTGGGTCCGGTAAGACTAGCCTAGCTAGATTACTGGCAGAGGAATTAGAGGCAGATTTTATAGATCTAGACGACTACATAAGGACTAAGTATAATAAGAGCAGTCAGGAACTATTTAAAATGGGTGAAGAATATTTTAGAGCCTTAGAGCATGAAGCCCTAGTAGAAATTGTAAATCTTAAGCCTAGGATTATAGCTACTGGTGGCGGTATAGTGGAAAATCCTAACAATATGAAATATTTAAGTCAAGACAGGATTATACTATTTATCAATAGGCCAGTGGATGAGATTATGAAGGATATGGATTTAAGTAGGCCCTTGTTTAAGAAGGATCCAAACCGCCTCTATAAGCTGTTTGAAAGGCGGTATCCTTTGTATAAGAAATATAGCCATGTGGAGATAATGAACCATGGTAGTTTAGGGGAAGCAGTAAAAAGGATTATGGATTATTTAGCTAGTCTTGATTAATGAATTTATTCTGGGGTGCTGAAGATGAAATATTATTATATCTATGAAACGAAAATTGGAAAGATCCTGCTGGCTGAAGAAGAAGGTCATATAACCAACCTATACTTTGACGACCAAAGGGAAGTGGAGGGGGCAGAGTTAAAGGAGACTGCCCTAATAAGGGAAGCTAAAAAGCAGTTGGATGAGTATCTCCTAGGTAGGCGAAAGGAATTTAACCTACCCCTTAAAGCCAAGGGGACTGAATTTCAGCAAAGGGTTTGGCAGGCCCTCTTAGATATCCCCTATGGGGAGACCAAGTCCTATGGGGAGATAGCAAAAATAATAGGCAATCCCAAGGCAGCCAGGGCTGTGGGTTTGGCCAACAATAGAAATCCCATCTCCATCTTTATTCCTTGCCATCGGGTAATAGGGAAGAATGGCAAGTTAGTTGGGTATGGTGGTGGCCTTCAAATAAAAGAGTTTCTCTTGACTTTAGAGAGAAAAAATTGTAACAAAATTTTAAAGGAGATTTCATATTAATTCAAGGCTAAATATGTTATAGTAATATGGAGTTTATCTGAAAGGAGCTAAGTAAATGAACTTTAGGAAAAAATTTGGATTATTAATCTTAGTATTGATTATAGGAATATCCCTTGTAAGCTGTAGCAATTCAGAGGATGAAATAGTTGCTAAGGTAGGAGATATGACTATTACCAAGTCAGAGTTCTATGAAGAATTAGTAAGGCAAAATGGATCACAGGTCTTAGATAACCTAATAGCCGATAAGATTATGCAGGCTGAAGTTAAAGAGCTAAATATAGAAATAACAGAGGAAGAGATTGAAGAGGACCTAGATGAGATGAGGGAATTCTACGGCAGCGATGAGGCCTTAAATCAAGAGTTGGCAAACTATGGTTTAACCCTAGATGATGTTAAGAACAATATAAAAACCAATCTACAAATAGAAAGGCTTTTAGATTCATATGTTGAAATAACTGAAGAAGAGATGAAGGAATACTTTGAAGAAAATAAGTCCACCTTTGATCAAAAAGAGCAGGTTAAGGCCAGCCACATATTAGTGGAAACTGAGGAAGAAGCTCTGGAAATTAAGGAAAAGCTAGATCAAGGTGAAGACTTTGCTGAACTTGCCAAGGAATATTCCCTAGACAAGAGTAATAGCGACAAGGGTGGAGATTTAGGATACTTTGATAGGAATAAGATGGTTAAGGAATTCTCAGATGCAGCCTTTAGCCTTGAAATTGGTGAAATAAGTGACCCTGTTGAAACTGAATATGGTTTCCATATAATCAAGGTAGAAGATAGGAAAGAGGCTAAGGAAGCTGACTATGATGAAGTTAAGAATCAGGTAAGAAGGCAATTATTCCAAACTAAGTCCTATGATGCTTATGTTAAGTGGTATTCAGAGATGTTAGAGAAGTATGAAATAGAAACATACCTATATTAATTAAAAAACCTCCTTAAGGGAGGTTTTTTTACGCCTATTATCAAATTAATTTATATTTTATCTAAATAAATGTTTAAAAGATTATATTGACTGGTAAAAATGGGAATGATATATTTAGATGTAGTTGCGAATCAGTTGCAATTAAAAATAGGAGGAAGAGATGAAGAAATATAGATTAACCTTTATTTTATTTGTGGTGATTATCCTTTCCACCCTAGCTGCTTGTGGTAATGAGGGGGTTGGGGATGATAGAGATGATGGTAGGATAGTAGCCTATACCTCCTTTTATCCCATGTATGATTTTACCAGTAAAATCGGTGGAGACAAGATTAAAGTTTACAATATGGTACCTGCAGGTATTGATCCCCATGATTGGGAACCTAAGGCATCGGATATTGTAAATCTAGAGAAGGCGGATATTTTTATATACAATGGGGCGGGTATGGAGCATTGGGTAGAAGACATACTGGCTTCCATCTGTAATGAGGACTTAGTTGTGGTAGAAGCTTCTAAGGGCATAGACCTATTAGATAAGAAAGACCATGACCACTATGATGGCCATGATCATGGCCAATATGATCCACATGTTTGGCTTAACCCGCAGAATGCCAAGCTTGAGATGAAAAATATAATGGATGCCTTAGTGGCATTGGATCCGGCTAATAAGGAATATTATGAGGAAAATTTTAATACCTACAGCCAGGAGTTAGATATACTACATGGGGAATTTTTAAATACTATTGAGCCTTTACCCAATAGGGATATAGTAGTAAGCCACATGGCTTTTAGCTACCTTTGCCATGCCTATGGCTTAAATCAAGTGGCCATAGAAGGCCTATCTTCGCATTCCGAGCCTAATCCTGGTAGGATGGCCAAGATAATAGACTTTATTAGGGAAAATGATATTAGGGTAGTCTTCTTTGAAGAGTTGTCTAGTCCTAAGATAGCCGAAACTATAGCCCAGGCTACAGGGGCCAGGGTAGATGTATTACATCCTCTAGAAGGCCTAAGAACTGAAGAGATAGAAAAGGGGGAAGACTATTTTTCCATCATGAGGAAGAACTTAGAAGCCTTAAAGAGGGCACTAGAATAGTAAATAGAAGGTGTTTTAATGAAGGAGATAATCAAAGTCAGTAATCTTAAATTTCATTATGATGGTCAATATATCCTGAGGGGGATTGACCTATCTATAAATGCCGGTGATTTTGTTGCTCTAGTGGGCTCCAACGGGGCCGGTAAGAGTACCCTGTTAAAACTCATATTGGGTGAATTAAGTCCAAAGGCTGGCCTGGTAAGGATTATGGGTACAGATCCAAGGGAATTTGATAAATGGTATAGGGTAGGTTATGTACCCCAAATGGGTTCACAGCCCCTAAGTGGTTTTCCTGCATCAGTGGAGGAAGTGGTCATGGCTAATCTATTTTCTAGGATTGGCCTCTTAAGGTTTCCTAAAAGGGAACATAAGGAAAGGACTAAAGAAGCCCTTAGGTTAGTTGGGATGCTGGAGCATTCAAGGGAGCTAGTTGGAAACCTCTCTGGTGGTCAGCAGCAAAGGGTGCTACTAGCTAGGGCCCTGGTTAACGATCCAGATATCCTCTTACTAGATGAACCTACTACCGGCGTAGATGAGGAGACGGCTGATTCTTTCTACAAGTTAATTAAGAAGCTAAATGAAGATTCTAAGATAACTATCCTGATGGTGACCCATGATATCGATCGGGCTAGTAAATATATATCTAGGGCCTTCTGTCTGGAAAAGGGAACTGTAGTTGAACTTACTAAGGATGAAATCAAGAAGGAGTTAGATCATAAGCATAAGCATCCTGAAATAGATGAAGGGGATGAAAATAGTGGAGATTTTTAGTTATGCCTTTATGCAAAGGGCTTTTATAGTGGGAATATTACTAGCCATTATTATACCCTGTATCGGCACAGTGGTGGTTTTGAAGCGCTTATCCATGATTGGGGATGCCCTATCCCACACTTCCTTGGCCGGTATAGCGGCAGGTTTATTAATCGGGATAAATCCCATCCTAGGGGCTATTATTTTTTGCATAATAGCGGCCCTAGGCATAGAATATATACGGAAGAAGATTCCCAAATATGCGGAGCTATCCATAGCCATAATCATGTCAGCTGGTATTGGGCTGGCAGGGGTATTATCTGGCTTTGTAAAAAACACTGCAAACTTCAATAGCTTTCTATTTGGCAGCATAGTGGCAATTAGTGATCAGGAGATGTATATAGTGGTTGGAGTTAGCATCATAGTACTCCTGTCTTTTATATTCCTTTTTAAAGAGTTATTCTATATATCTTTAGACGAAAGGTCAGCTAGGCTAGCAGGTATTCCTGTTAGGTCCATTAATTTTATCTTTACCATCCTGACGGCCATTACCATATCCATAGCCGCTAGGACGGTGGGAGCCTTAATAGTATCCTCCATGATGGTGGTCCCAGTAGCCTGCGGCATGCAGCTGGGAAAGAGCTATAAGCAGACGGTAATATATTCCACTATCTTTGCTGTTATCTTTACCATCATAGGTTTGTTTTTATCCTACTATCAGGAATTAAAGCCGGGCGGAACCATAGTTTTAGTAGGGGTAGTAAGTTTACTCCTTATTATATTTATCAAAAGGATCCTGGGCAGGTCCTAAACAGGATTTAGAGGTGAGAATTTTGAGAGATGGTTTAAATATAAAATGGCCGGAAGGTCTTAAGCGGACTAAGGCTAGGGAATGTGTCCTTTCAGTTTTGAAGGACTCCAATAGGCCCTTAAGTGCTATGGAAATATTTGAGGAGATAGAAGGTAGGGGGCATACCATCTGGCTATCTACAGTCTATAGGGTCTTAGATGCCTTTGAAGAAAAGGGGCTGGTGATTAAAACCTCCCTATTAAACAATGAGCTAACCCTCTATGACCTTAAGGCTACAGGCCATAGACATTATGCAGTATGTGTAGAATGCCATAAAATCGTCACTATGACAAACTGCCCCATGAAAGACTTTAAACCTAGCTTTAAAGATGATGAAATAGAGGTAATTGGCCATAAGGTGGAGGTCTATGGATATTGTAAGGATTGTAGGTAATTTAAGATAGTTAATTAAGATAGGTAATTAAGATAGGTAAACTAAGATAGTAAAATTTAAAATGTAGTTTAAGATGGTGAACTTATACAGAAGAAATTTATGAATATATAACACTTATATGCATACTATTAGGATAAAGAAAAGTAGGATAAGAAAGTTTAGTAGATAAGGAAATCTAATTTATCCAATTATTTTAAATCTATATAACGTACTATTATTTTTTATGAGTCTACTTGTTATAAAGTATTGATTTTATCCTCGTGTTTTCCTTTTATAATTAAAGAAAATAACCGATGAGTCTAATCTAATGGGGTGGTATTGTGAAGATCTATATAAGTGCCGATATTGAAGGGGTAACTGGTTGTACCCACTGGGACGAAACGGAAGTGGGAGGGCATGGTTATGAATATTACGCCAGGCAGATGACTCTAGAAGTAGCTGCGGCCTGTAAAGGGGCTAATAAGGCTGGGGCCAAGGAAATCTTCGTTAAGGATGCCCATAGCAGTGGTAGAAATATAGACCATGGCCTGTTACCTAGAAATACCAAGCTAATTAGGGCTTGGAGTGGTGGCATCTATTCCATGGTCCAGGAATTGGATGAAAGCTTTGATGCAGTATTGTTCATAGGCTATCATTCAGCAGCATCTAAGGATACCAATCCTCTGGCCCACACCATGACCACATCCTTGGATTATCTAAAGATTAATGGAAAAATAGCCAGTGAATTTTTGATACACTCCTATATTGCAGCCTATCTTAAGGTGCCGGTGGTATTCTTATCAGGGGATAAGGGCCTTTGTGACCAGGTAAAGAGAATCAATGAAAATATCTCTACTGTAGCAGTTAAGGAAGGAATTGGTAATTCTACCATTAATATTCATCCAGATTTGGCCTTGGATTTAATTGAAAAGGAAGTGGAAGCAGCCTTAAGGAAGGACCTAACTAAATGTTTAATTGAATTACCACAGGAATTTTTAATAGAAATCAGGTATAAAAATCATAAGGATGCCTATAAATCTTCAACTTTCCCTGGAGCCTCTAGATTAGATGAACACAGGGTTAAGTTTAGCTCTAAGGACTATATTGAAGTTTTAAGGATGATGAATTTCTTAGTGTAATTTAGAAAATAATATTTGACATTGAAAATCATTGTGCTATAATCTAATACATCAATATAATAGATGCTATGATTTGGTAGAGTATAATTTACGATGTATTCCAGAGAGGATTCCAGAGGTGGGAGGAATCTATACTAGTAAATTAGAAGTGCACCAATGAGCACCTGGTCGAAGTTAAAGTAGACTAAGGCGGGAGTTCCCGTTATAGAACTAGAGTATGGAAGTACTCGAAGAGAGATAGGATTTTTTATATCCTAAGCAGAGTGGAACCGCGGAAGTATAACCTTTCGCCTCTGTATATTTTTATACAGGGGTGGAAGGTTTTTTATTTTTAAAGATTAAAGTTTATATTTTGATAGAAGTTTAGTATTGGCCAATTTTAAAATTCTACGATCGTAGGTAGATCTTAAGCTAGCTTTATTAAGAATTTCTTAAATCAAAACCACTTAAAATAATCTAGCTAGGCATTATGTAAAAATTGAATTAAATTAATCTAAATTAATTTGAATCAAACTAAATTAATCAAAACTAATCTAAATTAATCTAATTCATATTAAATTAAACTAAATTAATCCAAATTAATCCAATAAAACAGGAGGTAATAAGATGATTTTCAATAATATAATCGAAACCATAGGTAAAACCCCTTTAATTAGCATAAAGGAGGAAGGATCAGCTGAAATCTTAGTTAAGGTGGAGGGCTTTAATCCTGGAGGAAGTATAAAGGACAGGCCTGCCCTTTATATGATAAGGGATGCAGAAGAGAGGGGCCTGTTGAAAAAGGGTGATACTATAATTGAAGCTACAAGTGGGAATATGGGAATAGCCCTTTCAATGATAGGGGCTGCCCTAGGCTACAGGGTAATAATCGTAATGCCAGATACTATGAGTGTGGAAAGAAGGAGGATAATGTCAGCCTATGGGGCTGAATTGATCTTAACTGATGGGAAGGCAGGTATGAAAGGCTCTGTTGAGATGGCTGAGAAATTAGCTAAAGAACATGGCTACTTTCTTCCAAGGCAGTTTGAAAACCAAGCCAACAGCCTATCCCATATGGAGACTACAGCTAAGGAAATATTGAAGGATACAGAGGGAAAGATAGATGCCTTTGTAGCCGGAGTAGGCACTGGAGGAACCATTAGCGGAGTTGGCAAGATCTTAAAGGAGCATAATAAGGATATACTGATTGTAGCAGTACAACCATCTAAATCAGCTGTTTTAACCGGTGGTAAAGCAGCAGGTCACGGTATTCAAGGTATAGGCGCCAACTTTATACCTGAAATCTATAAGGCAGAATATGTTGATAAGGTATTAGATATGGAGGAAGAGAGGGCCTATGAAGGGGCTAGGAGATTAGCTAGGGAGTATGGAATCCTAGCAGGGATGTCATCTGGAGGTAACTTTGCTGCAGCAGCTGAGATTGCCAAGAGCTTAGGAGAAGGAAAGAGAGTAGTTACTGTCCTACCTGATACAGGAGAAAGATATTTATCTACAGTTCTATATGCAAATGAATAGAGGGAGCATATGTTTAAATACATTATTAGGGAAGGTAAAAACATCTTAAAAAAGGATGCTGCGGCAAAGAGTCTTCTTGAAGCTATCCTTACTTCGCCAGGCTTGAAGGCCTTAGTTTACCATAGGATAAGCCACAGGCTTTACAAGAAAAATAGGATACTTTTGGCAAGGCTGATAGCCAACAGGGCGAGGAGGATAACTGGAATAGAGATTCATCCAGGAGCCAAGCTTGGAGATAATATCTTTATAGACCATGGAATGGGTATAGTTATAGGTGAAACGGCTGAAGTTGGTAACAATGTGACCATCTATCATGGGGTGACCCTAGGTGGAATTGGAGGAAGTAAGGGGGAAAAGAGGCATCCCACTGTAGAAGATGATGTAATGATTGGCTCAGGAGCAAAGGTTCTTGGGCCAATAACCATAGGCAAGGGGGCAAAAATAGGCGCCAATGCCGTAGTTTTGAAGGATGTACCCCCCTATGCCACTGCCGTAGGTGTTCCAGCCAGGGTTATTGGAGGATCAGCACCTTCTAAGGATAAGATAATATAAGGATATCCTATGGGATGTGGATATATAATAACAAGATTAAAATTGTGTGGATTATTCTTAAATTGAATTTGTTAGTTTTAACTATTTATAGAAATTATTACTTGTGTTATTATATTAGGTAAGTTAAGCAACCTAGGAAAGGTTAATATAGCTTCTTATAGGGTATAATTAAGTTTAGGCACATAAGACGAAAACTTAGGAGGTGGTGGCATTTGTTTGCTACGGAAAAAGATATCTTTGCATTTATTAAACCAGCTTTAGATGCTCACACCATGGGTTTAAATACAGCTGCTGAATTATTAAGGGATTGCGGTTATACGGTTATTATAGCTGATGATTCTATATCCAATGCCATTAGTGAGTATAGGTCAGAAGCTAGCAGGAAGAAGGTAGTGGATTGGATAATAGCCAATAAGGTTACAAATGTGGGTATTAGCTACCGCTTAGATAAAGATGATGCCTTGAATATGGTAGGTTATCTCTTGGAAGCATTAAAGACAAGCAATCTACTGTCCTATCAAGGTGGTCCTATTAGGAATATCTTCTTTGCTGGATTACCTGTTTCTTGTGAAGCCATTGGCAAGGAGTTTGATGGCTTAGTTAAGACTTATGTAGGTGGAGAATCCGCCCAGGATACCCTATTAAAGTTAGGGGTACCAGAGGAGAAGATTCCTAGGGATATTATAGAGGGCAGTAAGTATGATGAGTCCTTATTACAATTTGGTAAGGAGATAATAGATTCCGGTGAGTATGAGAAATTCAAGCCTATAGATAGGTCAAACTATAAGGAATTTGGAACTAGGCAGGATACAGTAGAAAAGAGGTTAGATGCCAATTTAAGGGATAATTTCCTACCCTTGATGAGGGCACATGTGGGACCATACTCATCCCTAGTAAGTAGGGAGGAAAATGTAAGGGAATTTTTATCCTGGGCAAAAACTTTAGCGGAAGCTGGGTATCTGGACATAATGTCCATCGGTAGTTCCCAATTATCTCAATCAAACTTTGGTGAGGATTGGGGTGACAGGCCAAATGGTGGAGGAGTACCGGTAAATTCTGAAGAAGAATATAGGATGATCTATGATGCTTCAAGACCTCTACTTATTAGGACCTATGCTGGTACTAAGAACATACCACAGCTGGCTAAGATGTATGAAGAAACCATTAACATCTGCTGGCATGCCCTATCACTTTGGTGGTTCAATAAATTAGATAATAGGGGGCCCTATGACCTCTATACTAACCTAAAACAGCATATGGAAACTATAAAATATATAGCATCTACTAATAAGCCCTTTGAAGCCAATGTTTCCCACCATTTTGCCTTCAGGGGTGCAGATGATGTGACCTATATTGTTTCCGCCTACCTAGCGGCTAAGTTGGCCAAGAAGTTGGGTATTAAGACCTTTATACTTCAAAATATGTTAAATACACCTAGGTTGACTTGGGGTATACAGGACTTGGCTAAATCTAGGGCTCTACTTAAATTAGTTGGTAGCCTTACTGACTCCAACTTTAGGGTATTGCTACAACCAAGGGCAGGGCTAGATTATTTCAAACCAGACCTATATGAGGCTAGGATCCAGTTGGCAGCTGTATCTGCTTTGATGGATGATATAGATCCTCATAATGAAATGAGTCCGCCGATTATACATGTTGTAAGTTACTCAGAAGCATCCCATCTGGCTACTCCAGAGATAATAAACGAAAGTATTAAGATAACTCAGCATAGTATTCAAGAATACAGGGCTTTAAGAAGAAGAGGCTATATCGATGATATGAGTAAGAATGGGGATATAGAGGAAAGGATGAATGAGTTACTCAATAAGGCTAGAACTATTATAAATGCCATTGAATCCAGCATAGAAAATCCATATTCCCCTGAGGGCTTCTATAAGATCTATGCAGCAGGTTTCTTACCAACTCCATACCTATGGGGAGAAGTGGATGAATTTAAACATGCTACTGAATGGAAGACTAAGCCTATTAAGGGCAGTTTAAAGGTTGTGGATGAGGAAGGCAAGCCAATGGCGGCGGAAAAAATCGCTGAAATTGCCAAAGCAAACCTAAAGGATGCGGAATATAACTTGAGTCAGAGGATGATTAAGGATCTTAGATAGAAAGATCTATAACCTTAAAATAGGGGATAAATTTACAGAACATATCTAATTAAGGCTTAAAATAGGCGACATGGGTTTTAACCCATGTCGCTTTATTTTAACTCTAGTATCTATATTTAAAAGCCTTAAATATGAATAGGAAGTTCTGTCCAATATGATAAACGAAAAGGGACTTTCCTTAGGATTTTACCAAGGCTATATTCAAATTATTATGTAATGTTTCCATTTAAAATAGTTTCCGGTAAAATTTTTATAATATTGTAAATATATATAAAATAATGTTATCATATATAAAATACCGTTAGGTAGTACTAGACTAAAGGGGTTGGATATATGTTTATAAGAGACTTATCTTTTGGAGATTTTATTGAAATAGAGATCTTAAGGGAAGAAGGCTCTTTACCCATAAAATTTAAAACTAAGGTGGATAATATTAGGGGGAATACCTTAAAGGCAGTAATATCCAATCATATTAGGGTTTTAGAGGAGGTTTTAACTGTATATGTTTATTATAAAAGCGAGGGAAAGTGTAAGAGGTGGAACTGCCAGTTCTTAGGATATGAGAGGAGTAAACATGTAAACCTAATAGTACTTTCCTGCGATGAGAAGGCTGAAAGTGCCAATAGTAGGTCGGCCTTCAGAGTACCCTATAATGAAGATATCGAATATGAATTTAAGGAAAATAAATATAAGGGGCGGTTAAGGGATATAAGTGCAGGTGGTGTGGGATTTTTCTCCAATAAGGAACATAAGAAGGGTGATAAAATTAGCTTTATCTTAGAGGATTTTGGTTATAGGTTAGAGCTTGAGGGAGTAATAGTTAGAAAGGAAGAGCAGATGGACAGGGAGATTGTATTCGACTTCCTTTATGGTTTAAAGTTCGATGAAGTAAATGAAGATGTTATGGCTTTTGTATTTAAAAGGCAGTTAGAAATACTACGGAGTAGAAAGTTAGTAGAAGATTAAAAAACAGGTCCCAGGACCTGTTTTTATATTTTTATATAGAACTTATATAGGATCTTTTTATTAAACCTTATTTTAATAAGGACCTAATGAACCATAGGTTCTTGTCATAGCCCTCTACATGTCCTTCAAACATAGCAACAGTTGTAAAGTCACCTTCTTCATCGGCTAAATTTCTTATATCTGTAGCCAGCTTAACCATTAATTCTAAGTCTTCTTTAAGGATGTCAAGCACTTCCTTAGTTGAAAAGTCCTTAGGCTCTAATTCTTTCATGCTAGCTGCCTTTAGGTAATCAGCCATAGTAGATAGTGGCGTTTCGCCCTTGATTTTTAATAGTTCAGCCACCTCATCAAATTTTTCAAAGACGTCATCGTACATCTCTTCTGTAAAATTGTGTAATTGGATAAATTGGTTACCAACCACATTCCAGTGTAGGTTGTGTAGTTTAATGTTCCATACTGCTAGGTTAGCTAGATATTGATTTAATAGTTCAACTTTACTCATATAAAAACCTCCTTATTAATTATTAACGATTCTCATATTCCTATTATACCCAAGCTTTTAACAAATAAACAAAAAATTTAAACCGTAGGCTAAATGCCTACGGTTTTATTTAATTAAGTTTATTTAATTAAGCTAGTATATTTATAAAGAATGATATTACACCTGCATTGAAGAAGTCTATAAATAGTGCTCCTACTAATGGCATTACGAAGAAGGCTGTAGGTGAAGGACCGAATTTATTTACTACGGAAGTCATGTTTGCTATACCATTTGGAGTAGCACCTAGACCGAATCCACAGTGTCCTGCTGCTAATACTGCCGCATCATAGTCACCACCACATGCTCTAAAGGTTACATAAGTAGCATATAGATACATTAAGACTACTTGTGAGATTAGCATTATTACTAGTGGTATTGCAAGATCTGCTAACTCCCATAGTTTTAGTCCCATTAGTGCCATTGATAGGAATAGTTGTAAGGCTATTCCGCCTAAAATATCTAATTCTGCCATAGGAACTTTGAACTTACCAGTAGTGTCGGATAGGTTTCTAATTACTGCTCCAACTAACATTGCTCCTATGTATCCTGGTAGAGTTATACCTGCATTAGCAATCCATTTAGAAACTATAGTTCCTAATCCCATTGCTATTAGGATTTGGAAAGTAGCAGTTGAGAAATTAGTAGCCTCTAATGGTTCTTCTTCGTTTAATTCAGTTATAGCAGCTTCAGTTTTAGCATCATTACCGCTAGACTTTAAACCAAGTTTAGTTATTAAACGGTTTGCTGTTGGTCCACCTAGCATACTACCAGATATAAGTCCAAAGGTTGCAGCTGCTAATGCTACTGTATTTGCATTTGTTGCACCAAGATTTACTAAGTCTGGACCGAAAGCTGCTGAAGTTCCATGACCACCAGTCATAGGAATGGATCCTGTAGCTAGTCCTAATAATGGATTTAGGTCGAATACCTTTGTCCAAGCTACCCCTACAACGTTTTGTAGGACAACTAATCCTACTGCACAAGCTGTGAAAATACCTACCTTAACTCCACCTCTTTTAAGTAGTTGGAAACTTGCACTGAATCCAACTGAACAGAAGAATACAGTCATCATAAAGCCTTGTAGTGTAGTATCAAGTTGGATTTCTAAGATGTTAAATTGCCTACATATAAGTGCAAAAATAGCAAAAAGAGTTCCACCTACTACAGGTTCTGGTATACAGTATTTCCTTAGAATACTGATACGGTCTACTAAATACTTACCAATTAAAAGTACTAGTACACCCAATGCAATCGATTGCACCATGTCTAATTCAATTATCCTCATCTGTCAAACCTCCATAAATATATTTGTTCTTATTATAAATGGAGGGTGACAAAATTATTCAAAATCCTACAAAAAATAATAAAAATAATTTTAAATTATAAGTCAATCTTACTTATGATTCCCTCGATAAACTTGCGGACATTGATGGTACCTCTGCGGTTGGTAAGTTCCTGTATATAATTCATCTCCTGTTTAACCTGGGTAAAATCGAAGAGGAGGGTTGAGTATTCCATAAATTTAGGGTTGTAATAATCATCTAAGCCAAATTCTGCAATATTGATTAAGGCCTTTTGTATCGTCCTTCTAATTCTTTGTTCTATGGTGTTGGGATTGACCCGGTTACCAGTATCAGCAGTCTCTTCCTTGGCTATTTCTTTATAGAATTCCTGGAGCTTATATTGAGAGTTTGGATTCTTCCTCTTAACGTCTATGACCTTATTTATTAGGTAGATTAGATTTTTAGAACCAGGCTCACTGATTATTCCGATATCGGAAAGTATATTTTCGATTTCTTCCTGCCTATTCTTTAGTCTACCCTCTAGCTCCGTATTGGTGGCAACATTTCCCACTACCCCCTTAATTATGGACATAGATTTTTCCAATTCTATGTTTTGTTTAACGTTTTTTATGACATTTATTACTTCGATTATATTTATGGGTTTCTTTATAAAGAATAGGACTCCTGAATTATAAGCACTGGCTACCATGGTAGGGTCTTCTACTTGAGAGATCATGATTATTTTTCCCCTATAGCCCTTATCTAAAACCTTGTTTATGATTTCCACCCCATCGATGGAGGGCAGCAAATAGTCTATTAGGACTATATCCGGATTGTAGAAAAGGATTTCCTCTACAGCATCTTCACCACTATTTAGCTCAGCAACCACCCTTCCTAATTGATTACTCTTGATGATGTTCTTTAACATGCTTATTATACCTATATCGTCATCTATTATAATAAAGGTATGGTCCAAGGTGTCACCTCCTTAAGTTCTCTATGGGTATAGTAATGGTAAAGCTTGTACCCTGATTCTTTTTAGACTCTAATTGTATTTCCCCTTCCAAACTGTTAACTATATATTCCACATGGGAAAGGCCTATACCAGTAGATTGGGTGCCGCTTTTGGAATCGAACTTTGTAGTAAATCCTGGATTAAAAATGTAGGGTTGCAATTCATCATCAATTCCCATTCCATCGTCTTTAACTGTTAAAATAAAATAATTTTCCCTTGTCCTACCTTCCACAATAATGCTTCCATTTTCAGAAATGGCGTCTATGGCATTGACAATTAGATTATTAATAATGGTAAAGAGGTAAAAATAGTTATTAATATATAGGTTATTGTAAAATTTAATCCTAACATCTATATCCTTATCGTGATATGATATGTATCTATCTAGATTGTTTTTTATTATGTTACCTATATCCTTTAGGCTCATAGGCTTGTTAAAATTAAAGTTGTCTACGTAAGATTTAAAGCCGGTAACCACCCTTTGGAAATCCTTCTTAATTTCATGGATCTCCCTGGCAATATCCAGGGCCTGGTTGTTAATATTCTTGTTTCCCTTGGAGCTTTCATATAGTTTATAGGCTTTACTCATAACATTTTCAATATCGGAGGTAGATTTTGACAGATAGAAGATTTCAGCCTGGATGCTGGAAATAAGGGTATTAAGCTGATCATACTTCTTCTGATGTTCTATCTTTTTAATCAAGAGTTCCTTTCGCTTAATTAGATAATAAATGACGTATATTATAATACTCCTAGCTATAGCTACTATTATTATGTACCTTACCAGGGTTGTAGTAAGGGCATTTCTTATTAAGGATTCTAGGATATTGGCACTTGCATCTATAATGGTCAGTAGGTAGATTGTCCTAGCCGTAAATTCACTGTAATTCCTGATTTTAAAGCTGTAAAAAAGAAGGCCATATACTAGATAGTAAAAGGCAGCTGGCATATTCAATTTGAAAAGCTGGGCTATATTATAGTTACCATCAAAGTAGTGGATAAAACTCCTTATTAGCAATATGGCTATACTGGTAAAAATTGAGAGATAGACTTCCTTTATATCCTCATAGAATAAGAGGATAATACTAAGGGCCACTACACCTACGGAAAAGCGAAAGGCACCTTGGAAGGGGAAAAAGTACATTTCACCACATAGGACGATGGTGATTATAGAAGGAAAGTAGACTTTTATTTTATCCATAATTTTATCGCTCATCTTAATACCTCCAGGCTTATTATATCACAATAGAAATGCTAATTGAATAATTAGCTATTTTGTTTACTTTTTGGTATCTTTTTGATATATTGGTGTATAATTAGATAATATGTCAGTTGTAAGATTTTGGAGGGATAGGATGAGTAAGGAAATCGTATTTAGTGGAATACAGCCTTCAGGTGAACCTACTATCGGAAACTACATAGGTGCCATAAGAAATTGGGTAGATATTCAAAATGAAGATAAATATACATGCCTTTATTGTGTAGTAGACATGCATGCCATAACAGTTCCCCAAGTTCCAAAGGACTTAAGAAAGCATACCCTAGAGATGTTATCAGCCTTAATGGCTGCAGGTATAGATCCGGAAAAATCCATCTTGTTTATTCAGTCCCATGTGCCAGCCCATGCTGAGTTGACTTGGGTTCTAAATACTATAACCTATATGGGGCAGTTAAATAGGATGACCCAGTTTAAGGAAAAGTCTAAGAGGTTTGAAGAAGCAAGCATCAATTCAGGTTTATATACTTATCCAGTCTTGATGGCTGCGGATATTTTACTTTATCAGGCCAAATACGTACCTGTTGGGGAAGATCAAAAACAACACTTAGAATTAACTAGGGATTTGGCGGAAAGATTTAACAATAGATATAGTGATACTTTTGTTATCCCGGAACCACTTATAAAAGAACAAGGGGCTAGGATTATGAGTCTTCAAGATCCTGAGTCTAAGATGAGCAAGTCCGATGCTGATGAAAATGCATATATACTATTGTTAGATGAGCCGGATGTAATTAGGAGAAAAATCAAGAGGGCAGTTACTGACTCTGAAGGAGTCATAGCATATAACGATAGGCAAAAAGGCATAAAAAACCTTATAAATATCTATTCCGCCTTTACCAATGAAGATGTGGAAACTATCGTAGCTAAATATGAGGGCAAGGGCTATGGAATATTTAAGGAGGATTTGGCTGAAGTTGTAATTGAAGGCTTAAGGCCAATACAAGAGAGCTATAAGGAGCTAATTAATAACAAGGACTATCTGGAAAAGGTATATAAGGAAGGGGCGGAAAAGGCTGAATATATGGCTAGGAAGACCCTTAGGAAGGTTTATAAGAAAATAGGCTTTATACCTAGATAGTTAAAACCCCCATTTGTGGGGGTTTTTAATTATTCACCTTTATAATTTTCCATAGCCTTCTTGGCAAATTCAGTAGTTACAATCTTGTCATAGTCCGCTCTTTTATCTAACTCCCCTGCTAGTTCCATAATCTCCATTAAGCGATTTAAACCATCTTCTGTTATTATTAGGTCAGGCTTCCAGCTATCCTGTTCCTTATATCTATCGATTAATGCCATTAATATATCATCTTCACTATCTGGGAATTGGGGCTTAACGGCCTGGGCAATTTCTTCTGTTGAATGGTTTTGAACCCATACCATACCCTTATAAAGGGCATTGGTGAATTTTTGGATAATGTCTGGATTCTTTTCCATATATTCCTTAGTTGTACAATAGCAGGTGTATGGTATATATCCTGCTTCCTTACCAATGGAGGCAACTACATAGCCCTTGCCTTCCTTTTCTAAGGAGGCAGCTACCGGTTCAAATAGGGCTACATAATCCCCTTCTCCAGCTAAAAAGGCTCCTGCTAAGGCATCGAACTGAACATCCGTTCTAACCACTACATCTTCATCAAGAACAAAGCCTTTAGATTTTAATACATATTCTAAGGTCATCTCAGGCATTCCGCCCTTCCTGCCGCCTAAGATGGTTTTACCCTTAAGTTTATCCCAGCTAAAGTTATCATCTTTTTCCCTACCTACTAGGAATTGCCCATCTTTTTGAGTTAACTGGGCGAAGTTGATGGCATAATTATCACTGCCCTCATTATAAACGTATACGCTGGCTTCCGGTCCCATAAAGCCGATATCCGCTTCACCACTTAAAAGGGCAGTCATAACCTTGTCAGCGCCGCCTCCGGTGATTAATTCCACATCCAATCCTTCCTCTTCAAAGAAGCCTTGGGTTAGAGCTACATACATGGGGGTATAGAAGAGTGAATGGGTTACTTCCATTAGCCTTACCTTTTCATTAGGACTTTTTTGGCAGGCTGTTAAAAACATGGTAAAGATGATTACCATGACTAGGATGAGAGGGAAAATTTTATATTTCTTTGACATCCAACCACTCCTTGTATAATATAATAATATAATGGTTATATGATATTGTATTCTTTTATTATTTAATGGTTACTATTAAAAGTAGGGGGAAAATCATGAATTTACCTAATACCTTGACCTTAATTAGAATAATACTGGTCCCTATTTACCTTTTGATTTTTTTCTCAGAATTACCCAATAGGATCCTACTGGCAGGTTTAATTTATATTCTAGCTGGCTTGACAGATGTATTGGATGGACATATTGCTAGAAAGTACGATCTAAAGACTAAGTTGGGCACGGTTTTAGATCCTCTAGCAGATAAGTTGATGACTTTTGCAATACTAATTAGCTTTACCCTATCTAACTATATTCCAGGCTGGATACTGCTAGCCTTAGGTTTAAAGGAGATTTTGATGATATGTGGTGGAGCAAGTCTATACCTATCTAAGGAAAATATAGTTTTACCTTCTAATAAGTTTGGGAAAATTGCTACGGCATCTTTTTATGCAGCTACCATATCTGTAATCTTTAATCTACCGAATCTTTTTTCCGAATGTCTTTTTATTCTTACGGTTCTTTTAAACATCTTTGCCTTTATAAATTATTTAACTCTCTACATAGATGTGATTAAAAACAAGAATAATACTCAGTTGACAAAGGATAATTAAATATATATAATTAAGGGAAATATAGTGGAATGATATGAATATGAATAATTAAATGCTTTGAAAAAGAGGAGTAGGTAAACATCTTTTACAGAGAGAAGACCCTAGGCTGAAAGGTCTTTAAAGCAATGTTTATCGAAGGTAGCTTTGGAGCAGCTAAGCTGAAATCCAGTAGGTTTAGCCGGTAATGCCGTTATAATTTGGAAGAGCCATGAATTTCTTGTTATGAAGTTCATGGAATTAAGGTGGTACCGCGAATATACCTTCGTCCTTATATTGGATGGAGGTTTTTTTATTAGTTCGAAAAATACGCAAGATAATGAAACCAGATAATGAATATAGAGGGAGGATAAAAATGTTGAAGAACTTACCAAAGACTTATAACCCTAAGGACTTTGAAGATCGCTTATACGATTACTGGCTTACTAATGATTATTTTAAAGCCCGTGTAAATAAGGACAAGGAACCCTTTACTATACTAATGCCCCCACCAAATGTTACGGGAAACCTACACATGGGTCATGCTTTGAATAATACCATTCAGGATATCCTAACTAGGTGGAAGAGAATGGAGGGCTACGAAACCCTATGGCAGCCTGGCACAGACCATGCCAGTATATCAACGGAAGCTAGGGTTGTAGCAAAGCTTAGGAAGGAAGGAAAGAGTAAGGAAGAATTAGGTAGGGAAGGATTCTTAGAGGAAGCTTGGGAATGGACTAGGCTTTATGGTGGTAATATAAAGAATCAGTTGAAGAAACTTGGTGTTTCCTGTGATTGGAGTAGGGATAGGTTTACCCTAGACGAGGATATGTCAAAGGCTGTTGAGGAAGTCTTCATAAGGCTTTATAAAAAAGGCCTAATATATAGGGGCGATAGGATAATCAACTGGTGTCCAAACTGCGTTACGGCCATATCAGATGCGGAAGTAGAACATCAGGATTCACACGGTCACTTATGGTATATAGATTATCCAGTTAAGGATAGTGATAGGAAGATTACCATAGCTACTACAAGGCCTGAAACTATGTTGGGAGACCTAGCCATAGCTGTAAATCCAGAGGACGAAAGGTATAAGGATTTAATAGGCAAGATGGCTATACTTCCACTGGTAAATAGGGAGATTCCGATAATTGCCGATGAATATGTAGATATGGAATTTGGAACTGGGGCTGTTAAGATTACCCCATCCCACGACCCTAACGACTTTGAAGTAGGTGAAAGGTTTAACCTTGGTCATTTAGTAGTTATGGATGATAAGGGCAAAATCAACTCCAACGGTGGCAAGTATGCAGGCTTAGATAGGTTTGAAGCTAGAAAGAGGATAGTGGAGGATCTAAAGGAACAAGGTTATCTAAACAAAATAGAAGAGCACGATAATGCAGTGGGCCATTGTGAAAGATGTGATACTGTAATTGAGCCTATCATATCTAAACAGTGGTTTGTAAAGATGGAACCACTTGCTAAGCCGGCCCTTGACGCCTATTATGAGGGTAAGATAAGATTTATCCCTGAGAGATTCGGTAAGATCTATGTACACTGGCTTGAAAATATTAAGGACTGGTGTATTTCTAGACAGTTATGGTGGGGCCATAGGTTACCAGTTTATTACTGTGATGACTGTGATGAGATAATAGTCTCTAGGACCCAACCTGAAAAATGCAATAAGTGTGGAAGCACAAGTTTAACACAAGAGACTGATACTCTTGATACTTGGTTCTCATCAGCCCTATGGCCATTTTCAACCCTAGGCTGGCCAGAAGAAACTGATGACTTAAAATACTTCTATCCAACGGATGTCCTAGTTACAGGATATGATATTATCTTCTTCTGGGTTATAAGGATGGTCTTCTCCAGCATCGAGCAGATGGGGGAAGTGCCCTTTAAGGACGTCTTCTTAACAGGACTAGTAAGGGATAGTCAGGGTAGGAAGATGAGTAAATCCTTAGGTAACGGAATCGACCCATTGGAAATTATAGATGTTTATGGTGCTGATGCCCTAAGGTTTACCCTAGTTACTGGCAACACCCCAGGCAATGATATGAGGTTCCATATGGAGAAGGTAGAGGCTAACAGAAACTTTGCCAACAAATTGTGGAATGCTACTAGATTCGTCCTTATGAATTTAGATGAGGAAGTAGTTAAGGAAGAATTTGACCTAGCTGAGCTGGAAGAAGAAGACAAGTGGATCCTATCTAGATTAAACGATGTTATAAAGAATGTAACTGAGAACCTAGAAAAATACGAATTAGGCTTAGCAGCTCAAAAGATCTATGATTTCATTTGGGATGACTACTGTGACTGGTATATAGAAATGGTTAAATCCAGACTATATGGGGAGGATGCAAAGAGCAAGGCCATAGCCCAAAGAGTACTTCTATATGTCCTAAAAGACATTAATAAATTACTCCATCCATTTATGCCATTTATAACTGAAGAAATCTGGCAATACCTACCAAATACAGATATGGCTTTAATTATTAGCCAATGGCCAAAATATGATGAGAGATTGGAATTTAAGGAAGCTGAAAGGGCAATTGAATTCGTAAAATCCTCCATCAAGGCCATCAGGAATGCTAGGGCTGAAATGGATATTGCCCCTTCTAGAAGGTCTAACATCATCTTTGTGGCTGAAAATGAAGGAGTTAAGGACCTTATAATCAGCAATAAGAGGTATTTTATAGACCTAGCTAGTGCAGAAGAGGTAATTATAAGGGAAAGCAAGGAAGGGCTTGATAATAGCTTCATTTCCGTTGTCTTAGATAAGGCTGAAGCCTTCTTACCACTAAAGGATTTGATCGATTATGAAAAGGAAATAGGAAGGCTAGAGAAGGAAAAGGAAAAACTTGAAGATGAGCTAAGAAGGGTAGAAGGCAAGCTTTCTAATGAAGGCTTTGTAAGTAAGGCACCTGAAAAGATCGTCAATGCTGAAAGGGAAAAGAAAGTTAAATATGAGGAAATGTTAGCTAAGGTACTAGAAAGGTTAGAAAGTTTAAAAAAGGATATGGTGGAGTAGCTTATGAACTACAATGAGGCTATAGCTTATATAAATGATACTAACAAGTTCGGATCTAGGTTAGGCTTAACTTCTATCAGTAAATTGATGGATATTTTAGGCAATCCCCAGGATGAGCTTAAAATAATCCATGTGGCTGGAACTAATGGTAAGGGGTCTACTTCCTCTTACCTAGCCAGCTGTTTAAAGGCTGCCGGCTATGATGTGGGCCTATTTACTTCTCCTTATTTAGAACGCTTTAATGAGAGGATTAAAATCAACGGAATAGACATAGTTGATGACAGCTTAACAAGGCTTACTTTAAGGGTGAAAGAAGCCTGCGACCAGATGGTGGAGTCAGGCTATGAGCATCCCACGACTTTTGAAATAATCACCGCCCTTGCCTTCTTATATTTTAAAGAAGAAGGGGTAGATTATGTAGTTTTAGAGGTAGGATTAGGTGGTAGATTCGATGCTACTAATGTTATAAAGAATTCTTTAGCCGCTGTAATAACCACCATCGACTACGACCATATGAAGGAGTTAGGAGATAGCCTAGCTAAGATTGCCTATGAAAAGGCTGGTATTATAAAGGAAAATGGTATAGTAGTGTCTTATGAGCAGGCAGAGGAAGCAGCCCAAGTAATCAGGCAGGTATCGGAGGAGAATAAGGCTAAGCTCTTTATCAGCAAAAAGGATAGGGTAGAGATTTTAGATATAACTGATAAGGGTAATGTTTTTAACTATAGCTTTAGGGATCAAGCCTTTGAAAATATAAGGACCTCAATGATAGGGGAGCATCAGATATACAATGCGGCCTTAGCCATTACTACCCTACTAGTTTTAAGGGATGAAGGCCTAATTCAGATATCAAATGAACATATCTATGAGGGTATATTTAACTCTAGATGGAATGGGCGTTTAGAAGTATTAAATAGGGATCCTATTTTCTTAATCGATGGAGCCCATAATGGGCAGGGAATTAAACAGCTGGTCAAGTCTTTAAAGATATTTAACTATAATAGGCTAATACTAGGTCTTGGAATACTAAAGGACAAAGATGTGGACCAGATGATAGATATTCTAGCTCCCTTTGCTGATGTAATAGTGGTTACGGAAGTTAAGATGCCAAGAAAATTAGATGCAGAGAAACTTGCCAATAAATTAAATAAATACCATAAGGAGATTTATATCCATAGGGATATTAGGGAGGCTGTTGAAAAAGCCATCTCCTTAGCCCGAGAGGATGACCTTATACTATTTGGTGGATCACTGTATTTAATAGGAGATGTAAGAACCATAGTTAAAAACCTTCTATAGTTACCTATAGAAGGTTTTTTTCACCCCTAAATAGCTTCTTGCATAAATTGTTATTATGTTAGGGGGTATTGAATTGCTATTAGATAAGCTTTTGGTAACCAATTATGGAGATAATTCCATAAACATAATAGATAGGAAAGATCTATCTATTATTGCCTCAGTTGATTTAAAGGAAATACTCTCAAAGGAGACTGGTTGCACTAGGCTTTTATTAGACAGTGATTATAGGGTATTAGTATTAGATTCAGATAATGATTCCCTCTATAGGATAGATATATTAAGGAAGAAGATGATAGGGCATGTAAAGTTGGGACGCTGCCCAATTAGAATGCTATCCTATAAGGATAGGATATTTGTTCTGAATATGGATTCAAATTCACTAACTATTGTAGATAGGAAGGACTTACATCTAATAGAAAATATTAACCTTGGTGAAAAACCAATGGACATGGCCATAGATAGGATTAAGGGTAAGCTTTTTATAAGTAATTTAAACGGTTATGGCATCAGCATAGTGGATTGTAATGGTGGAGATATTAAGGAGTTTAGATTATCCTTTATGCCCTTTAGGATAAAGGAAGAGCTAGGGCTTGTCTATATTTTAGGATTTTCCAACAATAACACCTTAGGTGAGAGTATCATATCTGCCTTAGATTTAAAAAAAGAAGAAATTCTATGGCAAAAGAAGGTTAGGGGGATCTATTATGATTTTATTAAGGATAATGGAAAAGATTATTATTATCTAGTTAATTCGGAAGATGGATGGCTTTATATATTTAATAAGGCTTCTGAGGATTTAAGGAAGGAGCTTTACATCGGTGGATTAACTAATTACATCATTTCAGATGGCTACTATTTATACCTAAATGACTTAGTAAATGATAAGCTAGTCATCGTAGATAAAGACAAAATGCAAATAAAAAAAAGAATAACAGTAGGCATTGAGCCACATGATATTCTTTTAACTTAATTATTCTATAAGCAATTTAATAGTTTCTGAATAGATCAGGTCCGTCTTTTCCTTCCAGGACTTACTTATGATTTCTGCCTGCTCCCTACTAGCTACATTTAAATAGAGACTAAATAAGGTATCCCCATTTTCTACCAGCTTCAGGTTAACGATATATTGTCCATCTTCCCTTTCAAAGTACTCTGTCAGTACTTGGGTTTCCTTTTTCTGTTTTATCTTTTGTATTTTAAATTCTGCTTCTAATTCCTTCTTTATGGATTCTGGAATTTTATTTATAAAGTAATTTAAGGCTATTTGTCCCTTTTCCGGTATCTTATAATACTTTTCATTGCCAGATTCCACTATTTCTAATAGGCCTGATTCTACCAGCTCACTTAGATACTGCTGGATTACAAAGAAGTTCATATAATTTTTTTCCAAAATAAATTCAGTTAATTGGGTCCTGTTGAATTCGTAAGGGGACTCTTGGATTATATATAATAATAGAAGTTTATTCTGCGCCAACTCTTCACTATTAGCACTAAACATCTTTTTCACCTTCTTAATATAGTTTAAATTAATTATATCATTAAAGCACCAGCTTTTAAAGTCATCAAATTTTATGTAATGAATAGTAAGATGACCAACAAAAATAGAGAAGTGATTTTATCACTTCTCCTTATATTTTAAGGCTATTATTTACTATTTACCAGCTAATTGTCTTTGAGCAGCTTCTACTAACCTCTTTGTCATATACCCACCAACATAACCATTTTGCCTAGAAGATAAGTTTCCTTTATCTATATTATCATAGTTTTGTAAACCTAATTCATTAGCGATTTCTAACTTCATTTGGTTAAGAGCTGCTCTAGCTTCAGGTACTACAATTCTGTTATTGTTATTTCTAGCCATCTTTTTACCTCCTTTTATCTGAAGTAGCAATTTATATTGCTGTACTATTAATATAACCTGAATATATGATTATATGCTGGTACATATTGCACAGGCTGCATTTATTAACCAATAATGATTTTTATAATTAAAAGCCTTATTGCCAGCTAAATAGTAATAAATTTTCTTCCCAAGAATATTTATGTATTAAGGTGAAAGGAGGTTAATAGATGAAAAAAAACTACCATTATTATTTAGCATATAGGATTATAATGGTTTTAATATTATTGATTATTTCCATCTTAATAATAAATAAAAACAAAAACTTCAATTTAGTTAGCGTATTCGCTTCAGAAAGGGAATTACCAATATATAGCGTTGAAAGAGACGATAAAAAAATAGCCATTTCCTTTGATGCTGCCTATGGTGATGAATATACTCAGGATATATTGGATATACTAGACAAATACAACGTAAAAACAACTTTCTTTCTAGTGAAATTTTGGGTAGATAAGTATCCACACCAGGTGGTTGAAATACATAAGAGAGGCCACGAAATTGGGAACCATTCTGCTACACATCCTAATATGAGTACCCTATCTAAGGAACAGATGATAGAGGAGATAATGACTACCCATGAGGCCATATATGAGCTGACTGATGAGGAGCCCATTTTATTTAGGCCACCTTTTGGAGATTATAACGACCTACTTATAAAGACGTGTAGGGAGTTAGGCTACTACCCAATCCAATGGGATATAGATTCCTTAGATTGGAAGGAATTAGGGGTTCAACCTGTAGTAGATACGGTAGTTAGAAATGTAAAAAGTGGCTCTATAGTTTTATTCCACAATAATGCCAAGTACGTAAGGGAATATTTACCCTTAGTAATTGAAAGACTACAAGAGGATGGTTTTGAAATAGTACCTATTTCCGAATTAATATATTATGATGATTACCGTATAGACAATAGTGGAAGACAGAAACCAAACAAATAGCTAGAGAGGGATAGTGTGAAGGACAAAAGATACTTTTTCGTCGGAATTATAGAAGATAGTAAGGATACTATAGGGGTTATTAAGAGGATGTTTTCTATTTTTGACTACGATTTGTGTTACCAGAATACTAGGGGGAATATAAGGATCCTAAATAAAAAGAATTTGGAAATATTTCTAATATCCATTAAGCCGGAAGAGGTTGAGTTATTTATAGACTTAGGGTTGGAGTTGGACTTTTTAATTATAAACCTTAAAAACTTAGACCAGCAGGGCGAGAAATTTTTAAATAAGCAGTTTAGAAGGTGTAACTACTATATTATAAACTCAGACGAAGATTTAGACCTACTGTCCCTAGACCAGCTTGATGGGATAGTGATTACTTATGGTTTCAATAGTAAGGCTACCATGACCATATCAAGCCATATTATAGATCAGACAATGGAAGCCAGTCTATGTTTGCAGAGGGAGATTACTTCCCTATCAGCTGAAAAAATCGGAGCCTTCGAGTTTAAAGTTCAGATGGATTCTGGGGATAAGGATCATATATATTCAATTTTAGCAGCTTCTATCCTAGGTCTGCTATTGGGGGAAAAAATTGAAGATGAAAAAGTAATAAATATTTAATAGGGCAAAGAACCTATAAGAAAGGCAAAAAGGTTCTTTGCTTTTTTATTCATATTCCCTGTCCAACTTGAATAACTATATAAAAGTAGGTTATTCAAGAAGAAGAATAGGGAGGGTACATTATGTCAGAAAAACTTTTGGATACGAACAAAGTGAGAGTAGTTGGTAAGGTCTCTAGTCAATTCGAATTCAGCCATGAAATGTATGGGGAAAAATTTTATAATTTTAATCTAGAGGTTCCAAGGCTTAGTGAAGTTGTGGATACATTACCAATAACAATTTCAGAAAGGCTGTTGGTGGGTATTGACATAGACATGGGCCAGTATGTTATGATTGAAGGACAACTAAGATCCTACAATAGAGTGGTGGATGATAAAAATAAACTTATCTTAACTGTTTTCACAAGGGATATCCATCTGCCAGCAGAAGAAGAGTTGGAAGAATTATTAAGAAAGCCTAATGAAATCTTTTTAGATGGCTATATATGTAAAAAGCCCGTGTATAGAGTAACTCCATTTGGAAGGGAGATTACTGACCTTTTAATTGCTGTTAATAGGGCCTACAATAAATCTGACTATATCCCTACTATTGCCTGGGGTAGAAATGCAAGATTTTGTGAAAACCTATTAGTTGGTGATCATATAAAGATTTGGGGTCGTATCCAGAGTAGGGACTATCAAAAGAAGCTTCCAGATGGAGGTGTAGAGACTAGGACTGCCTATGAAGTCTCTATAAATAAGTTAGAATACATAGAAAATGACAATAATAGGGTTAAGTCGAAGGATGAGGTAGGATAAGATAAATTATGAATACAAAATTCGTAATAAGTGTTATAATATTTATAATCTTGATTAGTTATCAGTATACCCTTAATTTAATACTTAAAGAACTAAGGGAAATTAAATTCTTACTTAAAAACAAGATCAAAAATCAATAGTATGGAGGGGGAAGTTTTGGACATCCACAGAAGACAAAGAATCCTATTTTCTAGGGAAGAAATAGCAGATAGGGTAAGGGGATTAGGACAGGAGATCAGTAAGGATTACGGCAATAAAGAATTAGTAGTAATATCCTTATTAAGGGGCAGTTTTATCTTTACAGCTGATTTAGTCAGGGAGATAACTATTCCAGTGGAAGTAGACTTTATGACCACATCCAGCTATGGCCATAGTGAGGAGAGCAGCGGGATAGTTGAAATAGTACATGACATTAGGACTGATATAAAGGATAGGGATGTACTGATAGTAGATGATATTATGGATTCAGGTTATACCCTTGAAAAGGTTGTAGAATATTTAAGGGGGAAATCACCTAGATCCTTAAAGATCTGCGTATTACTTGATAAGCCAAGTAGGAGGAAGGTAGACCTATCTCCAGACTATATTGGCTTTAATATACCAGATGTCTTCATAGTTGGCTATGGCTTAAATTATGGCGATCACTATAGGAATATTCCATATATCTTCACCTTTGATTAGACTTACGCCTACAGGAATACTGTAGGTGTATTTACTAATATAAAAAATAATTAATGGCGGAGGATATCATGATGATAAACAAAGGAAAGTCTATTCAAGATCTAAGGATTTCAATCTTTGAAGCTAATCTCTTCTATTTATTTGTAGGCCTATTACTGCTCATTGTGGGATCTTATGTTCAAAAAAAAGAAATTTTTTTAGGCTTAATAATAACTGAATATTTAATCATTTTAGTACCCTGTATATTTTTTTTAAAAATCAAGGGGCTACCATTTCGGAGGACCTTAAAATTAAATCCCATAAATATCAAGCAAGTATTATTAATAATCGGTATAACCATCTTTACTTATCCCTTGGCGGTTTTAGCCCAAGGCATCTTTGTGATGTTTTTAAACGATATTAAGGAAGTGACACCTACAGCATTGCCCCTGCCAAGGGATGGCTTTCAATTTATAATAGGATTTTTGATCCTAGCCCTCTCTCCCGGCATCTGTGAGGAGGTAATGTTTAGGGGTCTTCTCTTGTCTTCCTATGAGAAAATAGGTCCAAGAAAAAGTATCATCATAATAGCCCTTTTATTTGGCATATTCCACTTTACTATTTTGAATTTTATAGGTCCCACAATCTTGGGAATCATCTTTGGAATTATGGTCCATAAGACTAATTCCCTCTATTCATCCATCTTGGGCCATACGGTGAATAATACAATAGCCTTAGCAATAGGCTACTATATGAATAGATATCAGCAGTTATTAGATAAAATGATGATAGATGACATTATATATAATCCTCCTGCCAGCAGTGAAATTAGAAGCTTGGTAATAGCTGTATTATTCTTTATTTGTTGCATCTATTTTGTAAGTAAGATGTTAAACGAATTGGAGATGGAAGGGGATGGAGTAATCGAAGAAGGCGACTATAGGGAAGGATTTAATGAAGAATTCCCTTTTGAATACTATAATTTGGACTATGATTCTCTAGAAGCCAGCTTTGAGAACTATCCTATACATGAAAACCCATCTCCTAATTCGGTCTTGGATAAACTTAAATATATTCCTGTACTTGCCATAGTTATAATTTTCATAATGATAAACTGGTTTAATTTCTTCTTATAAGGTATAATTTAATATTATTATCCCCATAATAAGCCTATGGAGGGGATAATATGGGTAACAATACGAGAAAGAATAAGAAGCTTAAAATAGAAACGGAAGACGATAGGTTAAAATATGAGATAGCTGAGGAACTGGGTCTACTGGATAAGATTAAGAAGGAGGGCTGGGCAGGCCTAACTGCTAAGGAATCCGGTAGAATCGGAGGGATTATGACAGCTAGGAAGAGGAAAAAAACTAAGTAAGGAGATTTATAAATGTACGGTGAATTTGCTTTTCTATACGATGAGCTAATGGATGATTTCGATTATGAAGGATGGTTTAATTACATTGAAGAAATCTTTAGAAGATATGACAAAGATATAAGAGAGATATTAGAAATGGCTTGCGGTACCGGCAGCCTCTCCTATTATTTTGCTAAAAAAGGGTACAAGCTTACAGCCTTTGATAGGTCTGAGGAGATGCTGTCCATAGCCTATGATAAGCTGAGAAGATTTAAAAATGTGAAGTTATTAAGGCAAGATATGGTAGATTTTAAAATCAATAAAAAATTTGACTGTATTCTTTCTACTTGTGATAGTATCAACTACATATTAGATGAAAAAGACCTTCTTAAAACCTTTACAAATGCCTATAATCATCTAAGAGATGGGGGCCTCTTTATATTCGATATCAACTCCTATTATAAATTAAAAGAGCTTATAGGTAACAATATCTTCCTTCAGGATAGGGGAGAAATCTTTTACACCTGGCAGAATCAATTTGACCTTGACACTAATATCTGTAATTTTTATTTAACATTTTTTTACAGCCAGGATGGGGAGCACTTTTTACGCTTTGATGAAGAACATAAGGAAAGAGCCTATAAAAATGGGGAGATTATAAATACCCTTAAGGAAGCTGGCTTTGATAAAATAGATGTATATGAAGCTTTTTCCTTCCATCCAGCAGGAAAAGAAAGTGAAAGAATCAAGTATGTGGCAATGAAAAAGTAGCATACTTCTCGGTCCAGGTGGGTAAAGTATTGACAAATACCTTTGTATTTGATAAAGTATTTTGGATGGAGGAAGAAAAATGGAAAAAGGAACTGTAAAATGGTTTAACCCAACTAAAGGCTTTGGTTTTATAACTACGGATGCTGGTGAAGACGTATTCGTCCACTTTTCAGCTATCCAAGGAGAAGGATTTAAAAGTCTTGATGAGGGTGACACTGTAGAATTTGAAGTAGTAAGAGGAGAGAAGGGTCCTCAAGCTACTAATGTAGTTAAATTATCATAAATTGATAACTATGCCCCTTAGGGGGCATTAACTATGTAGATAAGAGGGTGAAAATAATAGATGAAGGATTACTTAATTAAGGCTATAGATAAATTAGGTAGAATAAGGGCATATGTGGCCACAACCACAGATCTAGTTGAAAAGGCTAGAACTACCCATGATACTTCAGCAACTGCAACAGCTGCCTTAGGTAGGAGTTTAACAGCTGCAACAATGATGGGAGCTATGATGAAAAATGAGAAGGATGTCTTAACATTAAGGATTGCTGGGGAAGGACCTGCAGGAAATATCTATGTGGTTGCTAGGCATAATGGAGTAGTTAAGGGCTATATAGATAATCCCCATGCAGATTTACCTATCCGCCAAGATGGTAAGCTAGATGTAGGAGGATTAGTAGGAAATCGAGGAACCCTTACTGTTATAATGGACTTAGGCTTAAAGGAACCCTATGTAGGCCAATCCCAGTTAATTAGTGGGGAAATTGCGGAAGACATAGCTAATTTCTATGCCTATTCAGAACAGCAGCCATCTGCTGTAGGTTTAGGGGTTTTAGTAGATAGGGACCTATCAGTTAAGGCAGCAGGGGGTTATATTATACAACTTTTACCAGGGGTAGCAGATAAAGACATAGATAAGATCGAAGAGGGATTAAGAAAGGCTGGCCCTGTATCTGCAATGATTGATAAGGGAATGTCCCCTGAAGATATACTAGATGAAATCTTAGGTGACTTCCAGATGGAAATTTTAGACAGGATGGAATTAGAATTTAAATGTGATTGTTCTAGGGAGAAGATTGAAAGGGTAATTATAAGCCTTGGGAAAAAGGAAATTGAGGATATGATAGAAGAGGATGGAGAGGCGGAAGTAGTTTGTCACTTCTGTAATACTAAGCATAAATTTACTGAAGAAGAATTAAATAAAATTCTTGTGTCAATAACCTGTGAAAATGTCACCTAAAAAATCATGATTTTATTCTATGAAAATGTCACCTTCGAGATATAATTTTGCTTTTTAAGTAACGAGTTAGAAATAACGACAAGAGAAAAATCATG
>Ga0209537_1001032_pt1 | contig 32419 bp, 27 predicted proteins | sample BioPla4DNA1_FD_187698 | JGI IMG/M metagenome (GOLD analysis project Ga0209537, IMG submission 187698) | Biogas fermentation microbial communities from Germany - Plant 4 DNA1 (SPAdes) (version 2) | ecosystem: Engineered > Bioreactor > Anaerobic > Digestate | place: Bielefeld, North...
CCGCCGAGTAAGGCTCCTAAATAATTGGCGCCGGTATCGCCCAGCATCCCCCGGGCCCGCAGGTCGTAAGGCATATAGGCAAAAACGCCGGCTACTGCGGGAAGCATTAGGGAGAGATAACACGGATCTACCCTGCCGCCCCGCAAGAAAAGCACAGGCAGGAAAATAAGGAAGAAATAAGCCTTGACCGCCCGGCCCGGCCGGAGATCAAAAAGATTCAAGGTGTTGGCAGCCAAAGCGGCCACCAGGGCCCGGAGAGCCAGGAAGAAAACAGCGCCAACATCGCCCCCTGGCAGTTCGCCCCCGGGCGCCGGGATGCCGGCGGCAAAAAGGATGCTGAAGGCCAGGCCGAAAAGGGCCTTCAGCCCCCCGGAAGTCAACCGGCCTTTCCTTAATTCGCCAAGGTGGCCGCGGAGACCTTTCTGCTCGTCATCTTTTAACAGATCGTCACATAAACCCAGAAGACCCATGGCGGTGACGAAAAAAAACAAGGGGAAAAGGTGCGGCAAGCCCAGGCCGGTGGACCCTCCAACCGGCTTCCCGGCGGCCTCCTCCATCCGGCAGAGGGCCATAATCCCGTAAACCACCGGGAAAACCAGGGGGAAAACCAGGCCGAGGGGAACGGGGACCTGTTCCCCGCGGAAGTTCGGCCGGACCATGCCGGCCCTGGTGAGCAGGGAGGATAAGGGTGGCAGGAGTGCATGGACAAAAAGATAAGCGGCAATAAGTGCAAGCACCACCGGCGGCAACCCCCGGTCAGACCCGGCGCCCGGCAAGAGCCAGCAGGACATCCCGGAACTGTCTTGCCCGGTGCAGGCAGCTCTTGAGATCCCAGCCGGTCTCCCGGTGGGCCATTTCTACCGGTACTTCTTTAATCACCATCTTTTTCCGGGCCAGATCAATAATCATCCCCGTTTCCACGCCAAATCCCGGCGCAAACCGGTTGTCAAGAGCGGCCACTGCCCGGGGGCTCAAGGCCCGTTGCCCGGAGAGGGGGGCGGTGACCTTCAACCCGGTCAGGAGGGTGATCCCGGCCGTGGCCAGGGTACGGACAAAACCACAGCCGGCTTTTTTCCGCGGGGCGGGAAGACGGCCGATACAGAGATCCGCCTCGCCGGCCACAACCGGCGCCAGGATCTTCTCCCCTTCCCCGGCGGTCTCCCCCAGGTCCGCGTCGAGGATGAGGAGAAACCCTTCCTGCGCCGCCCCGCCCTGTTCACTTCCTCCTTGTACCGCTTGGACCCCCAGTTTAAGGGCGGCCCCCTTCCCCTGGTTGGCCCCGGTCCTGATCACCCCGGCGCCGGCGGCCGCCGCCCTTTCCGCGGTTTTATCCGTTGAGCCGTCGTCAACCACGATCACCCGGTTCACCCCGGGCAGCACCCGCGCGGCATCCACGGTCCGGGAGATTGTGGTTTCCTCATTATAGGCGGGGATGACCACGGTAACGGCCGGCTTCTGTTCACTCATGGCGCCCTGCCCCTTTGACGGGTAAGGCCGGGAGTAAAGCGGCGGCGCTCTCCTTCACCCCGTAATGGCCTTCCCCGGCCCCCGCCAGGGTAAAAACCAGCGCCATCCGGCCGGGAAAGGTATCAATATTATCGATGCTTGTCAACCCGAGACTTTTGTACCTGGGAATCCAGGATTTCCCCACGGCCAGTGGTTCGGCGCCGACTACGGTCAGCCCGGCAGCCCGGGCCGCGGCGGCCAGTTCCAAACCGGCCAAGCCGGCGCCGGAGCCCTCGCCGCCCAGGACGACTACGGCGTCAACCGGCCCCGGTGGGGAAAGTTGCCGCCGGGCCATGGCCAATTCCTGCAGGAGCGGGAGGAGGGCAGGGGTTTTTTCCCCTCCCAGTTCTGCGGCGAGTTCCGCCCAGAACTCACCGGCCCAGGCCGCCCCCGGTTCCAGCCCCACAAGAGCCGCCAATTCCTCGCCACCGGAGCGGTCGTTAAAGGAGATAGTTGCCGCGACCACGGCCCCGGCCTCCTGGAGAAAATCGCCCAACTCTTCCACCACCCCCTCCGGGGCCTCACCGTTTTGGATAAACACCACTTTGCAGCCGTTTAAGAGGTCGCCGGCCAACAGGGGGAAGATCTCCCGGTGGAAGCGCTCCATGACCGCAAGTTCCTTCTCTTTCTCCGCAACCATCTCCTCCAGCGCCCGGCGTTCACTGCGCAATTGGGCAAACTCCTTTTCCAGGCGGGTAATGACCTTTTCCTGCTCCCGGAGGAGGGTGTCGGCGCCCGGCAAGGCGCTGCCAATGGCGATCCCCAGGCCCAGGGCGAGAAAGACGGCGGCCAGGGAAAAAATATGATAACGCAGGTCTATAATCATCAGGCTTTGCCCCTTTTGACAATCCTAAAAATCTTTTACCCCGAAAACACTTTTTCAATCCTAAAACGTTTTTTACAGGCCAAAAAAGACCCGGATCCGGAGCCACAAAAGGCGCAACCAGCCGCTGCCCGTCCCCGGGTAGGCCAGAGAAAAAAAGGCCAGCAAAGGGATGACAGCGGCCAGGCAGATCAACCAAATTTGCCAGGCTTTAATGGCGTTCCGGTACAGGAGGCTTACACCCCTGGCATCCACCAGGACGGAACCCACCTTCAGCCTGACCAAAAAGGTACTGGCCATCCCTTTCCGGCCTTTCTCCAGAAAATCGATCATATTGGTATGGGTGCCCACCGCCACAATGAGGCTGGCCTCTTTTTCGTAAGCCAAGAGCAGGGCAATATCCTCGCTGGTCCCGGGGGCGGCAAAAACCGCGCCTTCCTTTCCCAGCCGCTGCAGGCGCTCCATCCCCGGCGCCCGCCCGTCCGGGTAGGCGTGAACCACCAGTTCGGCCCCGCAAAGCAGGGCCTCGTCGCTTACACTGTCCATATCCCCGATAATCAGATCCGGGAGAAACCCCGCTTCCAGCAGGGCATCGGCCCCGCCGTCCACGCCGACCAGGACCGGCCGGACTTCCCGCAGGTAGGAGCCGATGGCCTGCAGGTCTTCCCGGTAATTCTCGCCCCTGACCACCACCAAAACCTGTTTCTTCCGGAAGTCGGTTTTGGTCTCCGGCAGGGGAAGGGCGCCCAGGATGATATCCTTTTCCTTCAGGGCGTACTCCAGGGTGTTCCGGACGAAATTTTCCAGCTCCGAACCGAGGTTCAGCCGGGCCTTTTCCACCAGCTCCTCCACCAGGGCATTGGTAAGGAGCCGCCCTTCCCCCAAAAGGCGCCCGGCAAAAAAAATCCGGCCGTCTTTAACCACAACCTCGCCGCCGTCGGGGATAGCGGCAAAGGCCTCCTCCCCCACCCGGTCAAGAACGGGGATGCCCGCGGCCAGCAAGAGACCGGGGCCGGGGTTGGGATAACGGCCAGAAATTGAATCCCCGGCGTTGATGACCAACCGCGGCCTGGCTTTAACCAGCATCTCCGCGGCGATCCGGTCGATGTCCGGATGGTCAATGACAGCAATCTCGCCGGGTTTTATCCTCTGCACGAGTTTTTTCGTTTTCCTATCTTTCCTGGCGACAGAGCGGATTTCGTTTTCCACTCCGGCTTCACCTGTTCCAGTAAGTATTCCGTACCCTGCCGCTACCTGCAAAACAACGTAAACCCTGGGAATCGAAGGGGCATGCTGTGGAGCAAATTCCGGGTCTATTCCCGCTTTTGGGGTTCAGTCAAAACGCCGGTGCGGGTGAATGCCATATAGATTACTGCTATGTACTAGTGCTTGAAACTCATTTTCCTCTCCAACTGGATTTTATCGGCAATCTGGGCGATAAAACAGATATTCGTCGGTTTTCCTTTTCGCTCGTCAACCGTATAGCCCATCAAATCGTGGAGATCTTCCACTTTCGCCCGGCTCCAGGCGGTTTCGATGGCAAACCGCATCGCCCTTTCCACACGCTGGCGGGTGGAATTGAACTCCTTGGCGATCTTGGGATAGAGTCTCCTTGTGGCCTCATTGATCAATGTCGGGTCTTTGATGCAAAGGAGAATGGCCGTCCGTAGATAGGCATACCCTTTATAATGCGGTGGTATTTGCAGCCTCTGCAGTATGCCGGAGACCTGTTTCTCCAATTCCACCTCATCCCGGATATACCCGGGGGGGTTCTCCTCACCCCGACCGCAGATTTCTTTGATCCGTTGGGCCAATATTTCCAGGGCAAAAGGTTTGACGATGAAGTAGTCCGCACCCAAGGCGATGGCTCTTTTTGTCATTTCTTCGTTGCAAAAGGCGGAAAAAACAATGATCCGCGGCCTTTTCGGTAGTTCTCTCGTTTTTTCCAACACGGCAAAGCCGTCCAGCTTCGGCAGGATGATATCGAGAAGCAAAGCGTCCAAATCGACGTTGCGTACCATCTCCAGTGCGGTTGGTCCGTCATGGGCCACGGCCGCGACTTTCATTTCACTCATCGACTCAAAAAACTCCTGCAGAACACGGCAAAAACCTACATTGTCGTCGGCCAAGCCGATTCTGAGCCTACCTCCGCCTGACAAAATAACGCCTCCGTTCTGAGTCTTGACCATTTACCATTAAAAAATTCGCGAAACAAGCTAAAAAATCCTCTTTCTGCAGTTTACGATGCCTTTTTCTCCCCGGCCCAAACCGTCTCTTCCATTTGCAGCATCCATTCGGCGAAGACGCCATACCCGCGGGTCGGGTCGTTCACAAAAACGTGGGTCACCGCACCTACCATCTTCCCATTTTGAATAATCGGGCTCCCGCTCATCCCTTGGACGATCCCGCCGGCTTCGGCGAGGAGGACCGGGTCGGTCACCCGGATGACCAGCCCTTTATCCCTAAGGGTTTTCTGCCGGTAAACCCGTTGGATCTCTATGGCGAACCGCCGGATCTCCCTGCCGGAAATAACGGTCATAATCTCCGCCGGCCCAGTGGTCACTTCAAAGGTGGTCGCCACCGGGATTGCCAATGGGTAATAGGGGTTCTTCAACTCGCGCTTCAAGATGCCGAAGATCCCCAACTCCGTATTGGCCCGGATATCCCCGATCACGTCTTCCCGGCCGCTGAAGATCCCGATCTTTTCCCCCGGCTCTCCCCGGTTCCCCTGGTTGATCCCGGTAATCCGGGCGGCGACAATCTTCCCCTGTCCCAAAGGGAGCGGGCGGTTGCCAAACCCGAGGACCCGGTGGCCGAGCCCGCCAAACCTGCCGGTTTCCGGCCGGAAGTAAGTCAATGTTCCGACCCCCGCCGCCGGGTCTTCCACATAAAGGCCGAGGAGGTAAAGGGGTTTCTCACCTTCGGCGCCCTCCTGCCTCTTCACCGGCGAAACCGGGATCTTTCTCCTGGCGCCGCCCCGGATAATCGTCAGGGTGAGGGGTTTACCCTGTGCCGCCAAGTTTTGGAGGAGAAAATCCACCTCGTCGATGCGGCGCAGGGGGTGATCATTAATCGCCACAATCAGGTCGCCGATCCTTATCCCCGCCTCCCGGGCCGGCCAGCACTCCCTTCCTTCTTCATCCCGGACGGGAAAATGCCCGACAACCACCACCCCTTCCTCGGCGGACAAAACTCCGATCGCGTGCCCTCCCGGCACCACCCGGGGCATTCTTACGAACTCCAGGTTGACCCGGCGGATCGTGACCCCCATAAACCGCAGGTCCAGAAAGGAAACGCCTTCTTTTTCCGCGCGGACAGTGACAGCGCTGCAGTAACCGCTGCTCCCTTTCTCCAGGACCTCGGCCCCGTTAAACCCGATGATCCCGTCGGGCCTCTTTGCCGGCAAGTAAAAGCGAAAAGGCTGCCTGAGAGCGAGGTGGAACTCCTCTCCCGGGGCCAGGCGCAAGTCGGTGGGGAGCCGGTTAACCTCAAGAAACTGTGGGAGAAGATAGCAACAGGCGCCGGAAAGTAAGAGCAGGCACAGGAAGGGAATGACCTTCCTTAATTTCTTCTTCTGTTTCCAGCGGGGGGGCATCGTTCATTCCTCCAGTGTAGGCAAGTCTGCTGCGTTTTATTGATAAATTCCCCGCTCAAACCGGCGTTTATACCATCTAAATATCAACCGGCCTGGAAGAAGAATTCTTGCGCCTCATTTACCCGCTAGGGAAGGATATTCATCAGCCTCCCCTTCACATAAATCACCTTCCGCGGCGGCTGGCCGCCGAGCAGCCCTTTAATAACCTCCCGCTCAAGGGCGATCTCTTTGACCTCGTCTTCATCGGCGTCTGCCGGGATCATTACCCTGTCTTTAATCTTCCCGTTCACCTGGATCACGATCTCCACCGTCTCCTCGGCCGCCAATTCCTCATCCCAAACCGGCCAGGCCTGGTTATGCACGGAATACTCCCGTCCCAGGCGGGCCCAGAGTTCTTCAGCCAAGTGCGGGCAGGCCGGGGCGAGGAGGAGGACAAAAGTCTCCGCCGCTTCCGCCCAGGCCGGGGTCGCGTAAAGATCCTTTTTCACCTTGCCCATCAGGTTCGAAAGCTCCATCAAGGCGGCGATATAGGTGTTAAAGGAGAAATCGGTCAGATCCTCCGTGGCTTTTTTGATGGTCTGGTGGACCTTCCGGCGCAGGGCCTTAATGGTTTCAGCCGCAGGTTCCTTCGCCTCCCCGCCGCCGGAAACCGGCGCCAGGATCAGGTCCCAGACCCGGTGCAGGAAGCGGTAAACCCCTTCAATTCCCTTGCTGTCCCAGGGGCCGCCGAGTTCCCAGCGCCAACCGAACATCAGGTAGGCCCGGACCGTATCGGCCCCGTAACGCTCGACCAGTTCATCCGGGGCGATGACATTCCCCCGGGACTTGCTCATCTTCTCGCTGTCCTCGCCCAGGATTATCCCCTGGTTGCGCAGGGAAAGCATTGGTTCGTCAAAGTCCACCAACCCCAGGTCCCGCATGACTTTGGTGAAGAACCGGGTGTAGATCAGGTGCATGCAGGCGTGTTCCACACCGCCGGTATACTGGTCCACCGGCAGCCAGTAGGCGGCCTCTTCCGGATCAAACGGGAGCGGCCCCTCATGATACGGGCTGAGGTACGCATACTGGTACCAGGAGGAACAGAGGAAGGTGTCCATGGTGTCCGTCTCCCGCTCCGCCGGCCCGTGACATTTGGGGCAGGTGGTATGCAAGAAATCCTTATGGTGTTTTAAAGGCGACTCGCCTGTTGGCAAGAACTCGGCGTCTTCCGGTAAAAGGACCGGCAGGTCTTCATAGGGAACCGGCACGACCCCGCAGGACGGGCAGTAAATAATCGGGATCGGGGCCCCCCAATAACGCTGGCGGCTGATTAGCCAGTCCCGCAACCGGTAATTGACCGCCCGTTTCCCCTTGCCCGTCTCTTCCAGCCAGGCAATGACCTTTTCCCGGCCTTCCGGCGCCGGCAGCCCGGAGAAGGAACCGGAATTGACCATCACCCCGTCTTCCAGGCCGATGAAGAGTTCGCCCTCGACCACCGCCCCGTCCATGGGTTTAATCACTTCCCGGACTGGGAGGTTGTAGGTTTTCGCAAAGGCCAGGTCCCGTTCGTCATGGGCGGGGACGGCCATAATCGCCCCGGTGCCGTAGCCCATCATCACATAGTCGGCCACCCAAACCGGGATCCTTTCGCCGTTCACCGGGTTAATAGCGTAGGCGCCGGTGAAGACCCCGGTCTTTTTCTTATCCGCCGCCAACCGTTCGATCTCGGTCTGCCGTTCAGCCTGCCGCCGGTATTCCCTGACCGCCGCCTGGTTCTCTTCGGTTGTGATCTTCTCCACCAGCGGGTGCTCGGGGGCGAGGACCATAAAGGTCACTCCCCAGAGGGTGTCCGGCCGGGTGGTGAAGACCTTGAGTTCATCACCGGTTTCAAGCTGGAAGATGACTTCCGCCCCTTCGCTCTTGCCGATCCAGTTCTTCTGCATGGTGACAACCCGTTCCGGCCAGTCGATCTTGGAAAAGTCCAGGAGTTCTTCGGCATAGTCCGTGATCCTGAAGAACCACTGGTCCAGCTCTTTCTTTACCACCGGCGTGCCGCAACGTTCACAGTGCCGGTCTTCGCCCCATACCTGTTCCCGGGCGAGGGTTGTGTTGCACTGGGGACAGAAGTCCACCGGCGACCGTTTCCTGTAAGCCAGGCCCTTCTCATAAAACTTCAGGAAGAACCATTGAGTCCATTTATAATAACCGGGCAGGCAGGAAATGGCCTCCCGTTCCCAATCAAACATTGCCCCCATGGACTTCAGTTGTTCCCGCATCTTTTCGATATTCTGCAGCGTCCAGACGCGGGGGTGGATTCCCCTTTTAATGGCCGCGTTCTCCGCAGGCAGGCCAAAGGCATCAAACCCCATGGGGAAAAGGACATTATACCCGCGCATACGCATAAACCGCGCCCGGCAGTCCGACGGAGCCATGGCATACCAATGCCCGATATGCAGGTCGCCGCTGGGATAGGGCAGCATGGTAAGGGCATAATGCTTTGGCTGGTCCGGCCGGACCACCGACCGGTACAACTGTGTCTCCTGCCATTTCTCCTGCCAATGCTTTTCAATCTTCCGGCTGTGGTAACGATCCATCTTCTTCCCTCCTGTTGCCAACTGGACACGCACGCGTGCGCGCGATAACGGCTATTAAAAAACCCCTGGCATAAACAGCCAGGGGCGAATATCACCGCGGTACCACCCTGTTCAGTTTCCCGGCCGCTTGGGCGGGGAAACCCTCATTGCCTTTAACCCGGGCCGGGGTAGGAGGTACCCATGCGTCTGCACTTTCCCCCTGCACCTCCGAGGCGAGTTCAGCGGTTTCCGGGCCGGTTCGCAGCACCCACCGGCTCTCTTCTTTCCGGACGCCCCCGCCTACTACTCCTCTTCATCGGTTTTCACCGGTTTTCAACTTCCAAATAAGTATACCCCAGCAAAGACCGGTTGTCAAGCCATCGCCGGCTCAATAACCTTCGCCCCGTGCCATAGACGTTCCAAGCGGTAGAAATCCCGCTCCTCCTTGCCAAGCAAGTGCACGACGAGGTCGCCAAAGTCCATAAGGATCCAGCCGCCTTCCCGGTAACCCTCGATCCGCTGCGGCAAAACCCCCATCTCCTTCAGGTTTTTCTCCACTGCGTCGGCCAGCGCCTGCAGGTGGACGGGGTTCTGCCCGCCGGCCACCACAAAATAATCGGTGATAATCGAGACCTCCCTGAGATCGAGGATTACCGGGCGGTCCCCCTTCTTCTCCTGGATTGTTGCGACCACGGCCTTGAGAATCCGGTCTTCACTCATTCTTTTTCCTCCCTTGTTATCCGGGTTTGAGATCACCCTCCGCCGCCAGCTGGTTCCAAGCCTCGACAGTCAACGGGTGAATCAAAAAGTCCCGGTTCAAAACATACTTGAATCCCCGGTGAATAATAAACTTGAGGGCCTTGACCCGGTCCTCCCGCGCCAGCCGGCGGGCGGTCCTGGCCGCCGGGAATCTGCGGCCGGGTTCAGCATAATCGGCGATAAAGACCACCTGGGAAAGGAGGGACATTGCCGGCCCGCCGGTAATATGCTGGGCAACAGCTGTTAAAATCCGGTGGTTTTCCAGGTTCCATTCGCGCCGCAGGATTTCGGCGCCGACCGCCCCATGGAGAAGAATCGGGACTTTCCTGTCCACTTCGGTAAGGGGCAACCCCCATTCTTCCGCCAACGCCAGAAGGCGCCCGGGTTCTATCTCCCTGGCGACATCGTGCAGAAGCCCGGCAACCGCCGCCTCCTCCGGTTCAGCGCCGTAAGCCGCTGCCAACTCCCGGGCCAGTTCCATAACGGCTAAAGAATGACGGTAACGGGCCGGGGAGATGACCCGGCTTAACCTCGCTTGCAAGGCCGGAAGATCAATCATCAGTTCGCTCCTTACGTGGTTTCCTTGTAAAAGACCGCTTCATCCGGGAAAACTAGCCGCGATAAAGACGGCGCTCTTCTATATACTCCCGGACTTTCTCCGGCACGCGGTAACGGATGGACCGCCCCGCCCGGATCCGTTCCCGGATCTCCTGGGAGGAGAGTTCAATCTCCGGATGGGCAAAGAACCGGATCCGCTCTTCCCGGCCGGCCAAAACCGGGAACCGCTTCTCTTCCCCGCTCCCGTCTCCACCGTTGCCTGCGTTTCCGCAGTTGCCGGGCCTTTTCCCCACACCCACCCGGGCGATGGCGAGCAACTCGTCCACCCGGTACCAGCGGTGCAGATCCGCCAGGTTGTCTTCCCCAAGGATCAACCATAATTCCGCTTCCGGGAACAACTGGTGGAAATACTTGACCGTCTCCACGGTATAAGAAGGCGGTTCTCTATCCAGTTCCACCCGGCAAACCTCAAAAAAGGGGTTATCCGCCACAGCCAGGCCCACCATGGCCAGGCGCTCTTCGGGAGAGGCAAAGGCCGCCCAGTCTTTCAAAGGCGATTGCCGGGCGGGGATAAAATAGACCTTTTCCAGTTGCAACTCTTCACGGGCCGACTCCGCCAGTAACAGGTGTCCCGCGTGTGGTGGATCAAAACTGCCGCCAAAAAGTCCGATTCTTGTCAAATATAGCTTCGCCCCCTGGTTCCTTATTCCCTGGCGCCGGCCGGTTCTTCCAAGCAGACCAGGTTGTTCCTGTGGACAACCTCGTCATAGGTCTTGTACCCCAGTATTTGCGCGATGGTACGGGTCTTCCCGCCCATGATCTTCCTGACCTCGTCGGCGGAGAAGTTACTGAGCCCCCTGGCCACTTCCCGGTTCCCCTCATCGACAATCCGCACCAGGTCGCCCAGTTCAAACCGGCCTTTTACATCAACGACACCCGACGGCAGCAGGCTTTTTTTATGCGTTACCAGGGCTTCCACCGCCCCGGGGTCGATCACAATCTCCCCCCGGGGTTGCCCGGCAAATGCAATCCACCGTTTTCTCCCGAGGAGCGTCTCCTGGGCCGGCAGGAAAATGGTGCCCAACTCTTCCCCGGCAATGATTCTCTCGATGACCCGCGGCTCCTCCCCGGAAGCCAGGATCATGGCAATCCCCGAACGGGTAACGATCCGGGCGGCTTCAATTTTGGTCTGCATACCCCCTGAGCCGAAAAGGGTCCCCGCTTCACCGGCCATCGCCTGGATCTCGGGGGTAATCTCTTTAACCACCGGAATCAGGGAAACCTCTTTTTCCCGGCGGGGGTCGCCGGTATACAGGCCGCCCACATCCGAGAGGATCAAGAGGAGATCCGCCCCCACCAGGCTGGCAACCAAAGCCGATAAAGTATCGTTATCCCCGAACCGGAGTTCCAGCTCTTCCGTGGCCACCGTATCATTCTCATTGATAACCGGCACTGCTTTATAGCCGGTGATCAACTGCAGGAGGGTGTTGCGGGCGTTCAAATAACGGCGGCGGTTATCCATGTCGTCCCGGGTCAGAAGGATCTGGGCGACGGTAATTCCGTGGGCGGCAAAGAGTTTCTCGTAGACCTCCATCAGCAGGCCCTGGCCAATGGCGGCCACCGCCTGGCGTTCCGGGAGGGATGTTGGTTTCTTATGTAAATTGAGTTTTCCCAGGCCCGCACCGACCGCCCCGGAAGTAACAATCAGGATCTCTTTCCCCTTTTTATGTTCATGCGCCACCTGACGAACCAGTTCCGAGAGGAATTCATGGTTAAGCTGGCCTGAAGCGCGGGTCAAAGTACTGGTCCCAATCTTAATTACAATTCTCTGGGCTTCTTCCAGAACCTTTTTGCGCTCCGTCACAGTAGAACCTCCTCAATACTCCTTGCCGTCGCCCGGTCCCGTTACTCAGTCGCCGGTCGCTCCATCGCCTTCGACACTGGAGACCCGCGCTCGACAGGACTAATTTATTATACCATAAAAAGATAAAGCACCGGAATGATGAGAGGACACCGGAGTCCGGTGTCCATTCCCTCTTTTTCTCTTGCTTTACTCTATTTATCTTAACTGTTCTATCGATCTTAACTTTATCATAACTGACTATAAGTCCTCAACTGATCTTCAAGTCTTCGCGGTCCTTCCGTAAGCGACGGCGGTGCTGTTCATAGCGGGGGTCCCCCTTTTTCCAGCGGGAGTTCTCTTTCTCCCTGACCACAGTCTCTTCCCGGATCTCGAATTCATTGCGCGCGGGGCAGAAAAAGACCTTCTTTCCCTCCTTACAATTCCCGCACTCCAAGCAGGTCATCTTCTTAACCTCCTACTTATTCTTGAAGAATAAAAAAGAAGGGTCAAACCTAAAATTCATCCGGTTCACCGTAATAAATAAATTCGACCTCGCCTGCCCGGACCAGATCACCTTCCTTTACTCCCGCTTTTATCAAGGCTTCTTCTACCCCCCGGCGGCGTAGATATTTCTGCAGCCGGAAGACGGCCTCTTCTTGATTCAGATCATAACGGGCAATCCGCTTCAGCAACCTCTCGCCTTCCAAGCGAAAGACCCCGTCCGCTTCTTTTATAACCCGGAAACCCCCGTCTTCGCCGGCAAACGGCTGTACCGTCCCGTATACCGGCACTTCGGCCTTGGGGAGCGGCAATTCCTTGAGACGGGCGGCCACCCGGTAGAGTAACTCTTTGACCCCTTCCCCGGTAACCGCGGAAATGGCGTGGACCTCATAACCTTTCTCCGAAATAGCCTGCTGGAATGCGGGCCAGTTTTCCCGGGCGCGGGGCAGTTCTATTTTGGTGCCTACAACAATCTGGGGTTTTTCCGCCAGTTCACTGCTGTAGGCGGCCAGTTCATTATTGACCAGTTCCCAGAGGGTCAGCGGGTCCTCCCCCTCCACCGCCAGGTCCACCAGGTGTAAAAGGAGGCGGGTCCGTTCGCTATGCCGGAGGAACCGGTGGCCCAAACCCACCCCTTTGTGGGCTTCTTCGATCAGGCCCGGGAGGTCGGCCACGACAAAGCTCTCCCCGCCGATCCCCACAACGCCTAGAACCGGGGTTAAAGTAGTAAAGGGGTAATCGGCAATCTTCGGCCGGGCGGCGGAGATCACCGACAACAAAGTGGATTTACCGGCATTGGGGTACCCGACCAAACCCACGTCGGCCAGGAGTTTTAACTCCAGGCGCAGATCCTTTTCCTCCCCGGGTTCGCCTTTCTCGGCAAACCGGGGCGCTTGGTATGTAGGGCCGGCAAAAGCCGCATTTCCCCGCCCGCCCCGGCCGCCGCGGGCCACCAGGAACTCTTCGTTCTCGCCGGTGAGATCACAGAGCAGCCTTTCGTTACCCGGTTCATCCAGAAAAACCATGGTCCCCGGAGGGACACGGATTACCAGGTCGCGGCCGTCCTTTCCTGTCCGGTTGTTTTTACCCCCGTTGGCGCCGGCCTCCGCCTTGAAACGCCGCTTGTACCGTAGATCGTTAAGGGTGGAGAGGCCCGGGTCCACCCGGAGGTAGATATGGCCGCCCCGGCCGCCGTTACCGCCGTCCGGCCCGCCCCGGGGAACATATTTCTCCCGCCGGAAACTTACAACCCCGTCGCCGCCCTTGCCGGCGGCAACTGAAATCCGCACTTCATCAATGAACATTTTCAGGATTTCATCCCAACTCTTGTATTCTCGCCCGCCACCAAAACTCCTTCCCCCGTATAAAAAAACCGCCCTGCAGGCGGTTTAGGCCGTCGCTGCGGGCTCAGGATAGACACTGACCTTTTTCGCTTTTTTCCCTTTCCGCTCGAAAGTCACATAACCGTCGATCAGGGCGAATAACGTATCGTCTTTACCAATCCCCACGTTATTGCCGGGGTGAATCTTGGTTCCCCGTTGCCGCACCAGGATACTGCCGGCGCTGACCTTCTGCCCGCCGTACCTCTTGACGCCAAGCCTTTTCGCTTCGCTGTCCCGGCCGTTCTTGGTGCTGCCGACACCCTTCTTCTGGGCAAAAAACTGTAAATCAAAATGCTTCAGCATTTTTTGTCGCCTCCTTAATAGAAACTCGTAAATGCTCGGGATATTCATCCGCCATCCGCATCAAACCCAAATGCGCGCTGCGGAGCAACAGATCGGCTTTCTCCTGTTGCTCCCCGGTCAATGCCGCCGGCAGCCGGCAAATGAAGAGACCGGTCTTTTTCTCTGTTTTCAGTTCCACCGGGATCGCCAGCAGTTCTGCCAGGGCGATGACGGCGCTCTGGAGGAGGGCCGAAACCCCGGCGCAAACGATGTCGCTTCCTGCCGGCGCGTAGCCGCTATGGCCTTCCGCGTGGAAACCGGTAAAGAGATCCCCTTTTTTGAAAAAGGAGACCCTGGTCATCCTTCCACAGCCTGGATTAGCAGGCGGGTATAAGGCTGCCGGTGACCGTAACGCTTGCGGTAATTCTTCTTCGGCTTGTACTTGAAGACCAAAATTTTCTTCCCTTTTCCGTGTTCGACGACTTTCGCCTTAACCTTGGCCCCCTCCACCAAAGGCGTGCCGACGCGGATCCCCTCTTCCCCGCTGATGAGGAGGACTTTTTCCAGGAGAATCTCCTGGCCTTCCTCCTGGGGAAGCTTCTCCACGGTGATCACGTCGCCCGGGGCCACCCGGTATTGCTTGCCACCGCATTCCACTACCGCATACATAAGATCCATTCCTCCCTGTCCAGACTCGCCGGTTGCGGTATCCCCGCGGGCTTGTATCCTTGCGGGCCTCTTGGCCCATGCCTGCCCGTAAAGGAGAATTTCCGACCGTAACCGTGCGGTTGTGACAGGCACGGCGCACACGGCGCCAACCTGCCTTTAATATCTTAACACCAAGGATCGGTCTTGTCAACTATCAACCAGCCGCGCCCGGGCATATGTCCGGTATGCCTTTTCCACCACCACCCTCACGGTCTGCCCTAAGCGGCTGCCGCCGTCCTCGATATCAAGGACGTACCCTTCGATGCGGGCAATCCCGTCAGCCGGGTTATTGGCATGGGCCTCCAAAACCTTGACCGTCAAGATCTGGCCCTCGCTCACCGGGAGCGCCGCCTTTTCCACCGTGGACAACTCGCCCACCGCCAGGACCTTCACATTCTCCGTGGAGAGATCTTCCTGGCCCCTGATGAAAATTGCCTTCCCGGTCATCTTCTCCAGGGCCTCCAGGTGGCAGCCGCCCGGCCCAATTAGCAAGGAGGCCACCGCGGGGTTTACCCCCACCAGCAAGGCCTGGTTTCTCCCGCTTTCCGCCGCCAACTGGATAATCCGGCGCTCGGCCGCAGCCGCTTGCGTTTCCAGGGAAGAGTGGTAGCCCGTGCCATTACAACAGGTGCAGGCTTGCTGCAGTTGTTCACGGAGGCTGGGGCGGATTTTTTTCCTGGTCATCTCCAAAAGGCCGAGGCTGGTAAAACCAAGGATGTTTGATTTTTGTTTGTCTTTCGCCAGCTCCTTGGCAAGCACCTCCGCAACCTGCCGCCGGTTTTTCTCACTGCCCATATCAATAAAGTCGATAATAATGATCCCGCCCAGGTTCCGCAGGCGGATCTGGCGGGCGATCTCCTCCGCCGCCTCCAGGTTGGTGGCTAAAACCGTATCCTCCAGATTCGTGGAGCCGGTAAACTTCCCGGTATTGACATCAATCATCGTCAAGGCTTCGCCCTGGTCAAAAACGAGGTAGGCCCCGGACGGCAACCAGACCTTGTTCTGTAACGCCTCTTTAATCTGGTGTTCTATGCCGTAATAATCAAACAAGGGAAGGCTCCCCCGGTACAACTCCACCCGGCTCTTCAAACGCGGGTTCATACTGTTCAAAAACTCCAGGGCCTTTTTATAGGCGGACTCTTCATCAATAATCAACCGCTCGATATCTTCAGTGAAGAGGTCCCGCAACATCCGGTGCAACAGGTCGTGGTCATGGTAGAGCAGGGCGGGAACCGGCCCTTTCTTGGCTTTTTTCCGGATCTTCTGCCAGAGGTTCAATAGATAATCCCTGTCCGCCCGCAACTCCTTCTCCTCGACCCCCTCGGCGGCTGTCCGGACAATCAACCCCATCCCCCGCGGCTGCAGTTTCTGAGCCAGCGCCCGCAGGCGTTCCCGTTCGTCCTCATCCTCGATCCGGCGGGAGATCCCGATGTAATTAACGGAGGGCATTAAAACAAAGTACCGCCCGGGGAGGGTCAGGTTTGTCACCACCCGCGCCCCTTTACTCCCCATCGGCTCCTTAACCACCTGGACAATGATCTCCTGTCCCTCGCGGAGGAGCTTGTTGATGGGGGGCGCCGGGCCGTTGACCTCCACGTCCTGCCCTTTATAAACCTGCAGGTCATCCACGTACAAAAAAGCGTTCTTTTCCATGCCGATATCAACAAAAGCCGCCTCCATGCCGGGGAGGACATTTTCGACCTTTCCCCGGTAAATATTCCCCACCAGGCGGGAAGCATGGAAGCGCTCGATAATAATCTCCACCAGTCTCTTCTCTTCCAACACGGCCATCCGCGTCTCGCTGAGACCGGCATTAATCAAGAATTCTTTGCCCATCCTTTCTAAACTCCCTCTGTCTGCCCCCTATGAACAGCAACGGGGAGAACGGGTTCCCCCCTACTCCAGGCCTGCGCCCGGATGACCTTCTGCAGCCGCCACGCGGGAGGGAAAAACGGCAGCAATTCATCGGGGCGCATGGTCCCCCGCGGCCCATAGGCCACATCGATTGCAACCTGGAGCAAGCCCTGTTCAATAAAGGAAAAATTATAATCATACCAAAAGGGACGAAGATTAACCCTTTTTTCACCGCCCTGTTTTCCGTCTTTTTTCTTCCGCACCACCGGCAGTTCTTCTTTTTGCCATAAGTCCGCGAGAAAGGCGCCGGTCTTCTCCTTCTCCCACGCGCCGGTATCCTCCGGGGAAAAAGTAAAGAGAAAAACATAGGTAAACCGGTCAATCAAACTCATCAAAGACGGGGCCTTGGGCGGCAGCTTCAATACTCCCGTGACCGCCAGGCCCTTTGGCAGAGCGGCATTCAGCCGCCGGGAGATTTCCCCGGCCGCCAGTTCTTCCGTGAAAGTGATATCCACAAACTCCGCTTCACTCTCCACGCCCACGGGAAGAGGGGGCCCGAAGGCCATTTTCGGGAGGGGATGAAAGCCTTGGGAATACGCCACCGGCAGCCCTGCCCGGCGCAGGGCGCGCCCCAGGGCCCGTCCCAGATCCAGGTGGGAGGCAAAGCGGGCTGGGCCAAATTTGGCATAACGCAACCGGTACTTAGGCATCCTTTCCACCTCCCGCCCGGGTCCTTTTTGCCGGCGGGAACGGGAGGTCAAAGACCATGCAAACCCCGCACCCGGTGCAGTGGCGATCGCGGCAGTCAGGGGTGGGAATCCCCTCTTCCGCCCGGCGGTTCTCCTCCCAGAGAAAATCCGTGCTCAACCCGGCGCTCAGATGGGACCAGGGAAGAACCTCCTCCCGCGGCCGGGGACGGGTGGTATAAAACGCCGGGTCCAGCCCGGTGGCGGCAAAGGCCTCCTGCCACAGGTCCCACCGGAACTTATCCGGCCAGGCGTCGAACCGGCAGCCTAACCGGAAGGCTTCGGCCAGGACCGCGCCCAACCGCCGGTCGCCGCGGGCAAAAACCCCTTCCAGAAAACTCAGTTCCGCCTCGTGCCAGGAGAAGGCCAGCCCTCTTCCGGCCCCTGCCAGGCGGCGCCGGAGGAACTCCTGTTTCTCCCGGATCTCCTCGAGCCCGGCCTGGGGACGCCATTGAAAGGGCGTATGGGGCTTGGGAACGAAATTCGCCACACTGACTGTGACCCGCGCCCGGCCCCCGTGAAACTCCCGGCCGATCTCGTAGACCCGGCGCGCCAGGGCCACAATCCCTTCCAGATCCTCCTGGTCCTCGGTGGGCAGGCCGATCATGAAATAAAGTTTCAGCCGCTGCCAACCGCCACCAAAGGCTGTCCGGGCCATGGCAATAATCTCTTCGTCCGTAAGGTTCTTATTGATTACCCGGCGCAACCGGTCGGTCCCCGCCTCCGGGGCCACCGTCAAGGTGCTTTTCTTCCCCCCCTGCAGGCGGGCGGCGAGTTCCGGTGAGAAGGCATCCAGGCGCAACGAAGGCAGGGAAATGGCAACCTCCGGTGTGTAACAGGCGACCAGCCGCCCGGCCAGTTCCGCGATCTCGCTATGATCCGCGCTGCTCAGCGAGGTAAGGGAGAGTTCTTCGTAGCCGGTATTCTCCAGCAGCTTCGCCAGGTGCCCTTCGATGAGCTTCCCCGTGCGCTCGCGGACCGGCCGGTAAATCATTCCCGCCTGGCAAAACCGGCAGCCCCTGGTACAGCCACGCATGATCTCCAGCGCCAGCCGGTCGTGGACGATCTCCAGCCACGGCACGAGATCTTTCTCAGGAAGATAAGCCCGGTCAAGGTCGGGGATCACCCGCTTCTGGATGACCGGCGGCGCGCCGCTTTCCGGGGTGATGACGGCCACCGCCCCGGAGGGGAGATACTCCACCCGGTAAAACTCGGGAAGGTAGACCCCGGGTACGGCCATAAGGTCTTTTTTCAGTTCCGCCCGGGATTTCCCCTTTTCTTTCGCTGCCGCCATAACCGCCAGGATCTCGAGGATAGCATCCTCCCCGTCGCCCAGAAGGAAGAAGTCGAAGAACTCCGCCAGCGGTTCCGGGTTGAAACTGCCGGGACCGCCCCCGGCGACCAGGGGGAACCCCGTCCCGGCCGCGTCCCTCTCCTCCCGGCGCAGGGGGATCCCGGCCAGGGCCATCATGTTCAAAATATTAACATAGCTCAGCTCGTATTGGAGGCTGAAGCCGAGGAGATCAAAGGCGGCCAGGCTGCGCCGGGTTTCCAGGGAAAAGAGGGGCAGCCCCGCCGCGCGGAGCTCTTCCTCCATATCCTCAGCCGGGGCGTAGACCCGTTCGGCCAGAAACCCTTCCTGATCGTTGATTCTATGGTAAAGCAGGCGCAGACCGAGGTGGGAGAGGCCGACTTCGTAAAGGTCGGGGAAGGCCAGGGCCACCCGGACCTTTGCCTTCTCCCAATCCTTGACCACGGCATTGAGCTCTCCCCCGGTATACCTGCCGGGTTTTCTCACCCTGTCAAAAAGAGGTTCATAGGCATTATACATTAATGCGTCTCCTTTGTCAGTTTTTTCCTAGTATTAACGGCAAAGTTTGCCACCGTTTAAACAGGCATCGTCCTACCCACTGCCTACGGATTCTCTACTTTTTTCGACAGAAAGAATGGATCTCCTTTTCCTCCTTTTCCTCCTTTTCTCTCCCGCCATAACCGGTAAAAACTTAAAGATAAATTCTCCCCGGAAAGCGGGGATAATTCCTCCTCTTTGAAGAGGCCAAAGATCCGCCCTTCCCGGTCGCGCAATAAAAAAAGGTGATAATCCTTACCCCGCAAAAAGGGGAGCACCTCGCCGGGGCGGCGTTTGGCGTCGAGCAGCCAGACCCTCGCCGGCAGCAGGCCCTTCTCCTTCAAGGCCTGTAGTTTCCGTTCTTTCTGCCGCCAGTAGGCGTAGAAAAAATTCTCTTTGCGGGCGGCCACGTACAAAAAGACCAGGAGGAAAGGGAGGTAAAAGGGGACGGGTGTCCTTTTTACCAAAAAAAGGGAAAGCGGGATGGCAATAGCCACCGTGTACCTGGTCAACCGCACCGCCCGCCGGGTGGCCACGGCATAACCCCGCGCAGCCGCTAAAAACGCCCGGAGAACCCTTCCCCCGTCCAACGGAAAGAGGGGGAGCAAGTTAAAAAAGGCCAAACCCAGGTTGATCCGGAAAAGATCCCCGCAAACCGGCAGGGAACCGGACCAGCCCTCCATCACTTTAGCCAGCAGGGCAAGGACCCCGCTCTGGGCCGGCCCGGCCAGGGCGGTGATGGCTTCCGCCCAGGGATCGTTAAAAAGGGAATAATCCAGCCGGGCCACGCCCCCAAAGGGGAATAGTTCCACAGCGGTCGCCCGGTACCCGAAACCAAAGGCGGTCAGGATATGCGCCACTTCATGGAGGAGGACGGATAAAAAAACCAGGGCCATACTGCGGTACCAGCCGGTTACCCCGGAAATAAAAAGGATTAAGAGAAAAAGCGGGTGAATGCGGATCCGGATCACCGGTCACTTCCCCTTCTTTTGCCGCTTATGCCGGCCCATGTCCGGCTTTTCCTTCCTTAATATATGGGATAAGCAGGAGAAATAGAACAAGCAGTGGGCCGGCCCGGTGTAAATTCCCCGAAAGAAAGAGGAAAAACTCCATTTTAAGCGAAAATAACAACCAGTCCGGTTCTTGCCTCAGGACAAATTTACGGGCGCCGCAACAAAAGAGGGGTTAGAGCATGGGGATTATTATGCGTTTTGTCAACCGGGAGCAACCGGAAGAGAGCACCAATATCGCCCTGGAACAAGTGAAAGAGAGTTTCATGCGGCAGGGTGTGACTGTGGAGATGATCTTCTCCCCGCAGGAAGCGCCGGCCGATTTTTTTATCGGAACCCTGGGTGAAAGTCCTTTCCTGCAAAAACTCGCCGCGCAAAGGCGGATAGAGCTTTTACCCGGAGAAGAAGCCTTCACCATTCAGGAACTGGCAAGCAATGACAACGACCCGCCGGCGGTGATTGTCTGCGCCGCCGATACCAGGGGGTTAAACTATGCCCTTTACGAGTTGGCGGAACGCATTGACTCCCAGCCGCTGAATGAATTGACAACACCGGTGACGGAAAAACCCTTCCTCCCCATCCGGGAGGTTTTCATCTTCCATAATTTCCGGCGCCCGCAACAAACCTCTTTTAACCCGGCCTACTGGGAGCGGTATTTTTCCTTCCTGATCAGGACAAGGTTCAACCGGTTCCGGCTCCTGCTCACCACTGCCGGTAAAATCCCTACCCAACCCTTCCCCTATTTCCTGGACGCCCCGGAATTCCCGGAGATCCGGGCAATGGATGCCCCGCCGGCAGTCAAGGAGAAAAACCTCCGCTTCCTCCAGGGCATTGCGCGAGCCGCCCGCCGGCACGGGATCGACTTCATCCTCGGCCTGGAACAGGGCCTGCCCGCGGAGGACCTTTCCTTCCCGCCCGTTCCCGTTACCGGCCTGAGCCAGGAGAATATCATCCCTTATACCTATACCGCCCTCAAGGAACTCCTCGCCCACTGCCCGGAGATGGACGGGATCTATCTCCGCTGGAAAGGCGCTGGCACAACGCAGGTGGAACGGCAGGTGGATTTTCTTCTCAGAACCTACATACGCGTACTCAAGGAAGACCCGCGGAAAGCCGGGTTAATCCTGGAGGCGGAAGGGTTTTCCCCGGAGGCGGTGGCCGCCCTCCGCCGGGAGGGGGTCCCCCTGACGCTCTCCGCAAAATACCAGGGGGTCTTTTTCACCTTTCCCTGTTACCCGGCGAAAACACCGGCGGAAGCCGGGTACGGCGATTCTGTGCCCGGGGACGTCCCCCTCCCCCTGGTCCACGAGTTATGGACCGCTTCCCACCGGGTGCTGCTCTGGGGCGACCCGGAACTGGCCCGCCGCTTCGTCCTCAGCTTTACTTCTGCCGGTTCCGGCGGTTGCGCCGTCGCTCCTCCCCTGGCCTGGAAAGACGCGGGGTACGACCGGAGGGACTGGCCGCTCCTGAGGTATGGCCGGACCTACTATACCTGGGAATTTGAACGCTATTGGTATTTCTACCTGCTCTTCGGCCGCCTCTGTTACAACCCGCATACATCCGGGAAAATCTGGCTCCGGGAGTTCAACCGGAGGTTTGGCGCGGCCGGGGTGGATTTGGCCGAGCTTTACAGTATCGCCGGGAAAATCATCTCCCTTTACGTTACCGCCCATGCCGGCGCGGACCAAAACCTGCTCTGGCCGGAGATCGACACCGGCGGCCTATTAGACTACTACTTGCAAACCCCGCCGGGGGTTCCGGAGTTCTTCAGCAGTATCAGCCAGTACGTCCGGAATTACCTGGACGGGAAGACCGGCAGCCAGGTAACCCCGGAGGATGTGGCGCAATACTTGGATGAACTGGGCAACCATCTCCTGGAGAAGATTGCCCTCTGCCGGGGGAACGACCCCTCCCCATGGCATCTGACAAACCGGGAGATTGCACAGGGCGAGATCTGCGAGGACGACAGCACCCTGCGGGACTTCACAGTGCTGGCCAATTTTGCCCGGTACCACGCGGCAAAAATTCGGTCTGCGGTGGCCCTGACCCTTTTTTACGAAACCGGCGACTTCGCCCAACTCCTTCTTGCCCGGGACCTCCTGCAAGAGTCCGGGAAGTTCTGGCGGGAAATAACCGCCATCACCGCCAACCTTTATTTCCGCCGGATGGTCACCGGCCCGGGCGAATTCGGCCACTGGCGGGATAAACTCTTCTTCCTGTTGGAAGAGGAGAGAAGGATCGACGCCCTCATCCGCGAGCACCAGCGCCAGGGCCTCTTCCTGCTGGGTTTTGACTTTGGCTCCCTCCTGCCGGGCGCCCGGAGATCCGGCAATAGTGGCCTGGAAAAAAGGTTCTACTTTGTCGGGCCAAAGACCGAATACAGTATGGATGAGGGGTTCGGCTGGTTGGCCACGGGGGATCTGCACGGGGTTCCCCCCGCCCCCGCCCGGATGAGCGAGAAGGACCTGGTCACCGGGAAGGATGCCGGCAGCTATGGGCTGCAATTATTCAACGATCTGGTCTGGGGGCGCAAGCCCGCCGTCTTCCGGGTGGATCTCCTCCCCGGAACCTATCAAATCCGTTTAAGCTTGTACGACCAAACCTCCAATCCCCTGGCCCACGGCCCCTTCCGCATAAGCCTGAACGGGAGGGTGCTCACAGAAAACTTGGTGGTTCCCGCCGGGAAAAGGGTCGATCTGGTGGAAACAGTTGCCATCAAGGAAGGGGAGTACTTGGCGGTGGAATTCTCCGGCCAAAAGGGAGGCGACTGGTTTGTTTCCGCATTGACTGTCAGGCCCGTCGCCCCCCTGATCGCCCACAGCCCGGCAGTGCTGGAACCCGGCGCGCCCCAGATTATCCAGGCCACAGTCACCGGAGTCCAGCCGCTAACCGGTGTAACCCTGCACTACCGGACCGGAGAGGCCGGCGACTACCGGCAAGCGCCGATGGACCCGGCCGGCCCCGGACTTTACCGGTGTGAACTGCCTCCACCCGCGACCGCCGCGGAGAGAATTACCGCCTATTACATCACTGCCCTTGACAGTGAAGGCGCCACTGCCACCTGCGGGAGCCCGGAGGCCCCGCTGCTGCCCAGATGGCAGAATCCGGCCAGGGAAATCCCCTACCTCATCCACCACCCGCCGGAGAAGGTCTCCCGCGGGACGGGGCAGGAGTATGGTTCGTTGCCGGTAATCGTTACTCTCCGGAACCCCGGGGAAATCAAGGAGATTTCCCTTTGCTACCGGTTACTCCAAGAGGAAAAAACCGCCGTGGTCCCCATGGTCTTTGACGGGGAGGGCTTTACCGCTGAGATTCCCGGTTCTTTTTTCCGCAGCGGCCAACGGCTGGTCTATTACTTCCAGGTCATTACCGCCGGCGGCGACGGTTTTATCCTCCCCGACCCCCTGCGCTCCCTCCCCTTCTACGTGGTGGAAATAGAATAAGACCGGCCTTCAGCCGGTCTCTATGGCATCCGTAGGACAATTCTCCGCTGCTTCTTCCACCTTTTCCTCGAGTTCGGCAGGGACCTCCCCGGCTTTGGCTTCCGCCTTCTCCTCCTCGCTCCAGGAGAAGACCTCCGGGCAGATCTCTATACACAACCCGCAAGCGATACACAGATCAGGGATGACTTCCGCCCGCAATTTTTTCACCGCCAATCTAGGTAAGCGCCGGTTGGGAAAGGGCAGGTGTCGCCGTTTCTTCCTGGTTCTTGTTGTTCCGGCCAAAGAGGTTTTGGACTTTCCCCAATAACTGCGGGGCCAGGTCAATAATCCGGTCGGCCAGCACATTGCCGTCCACCGGCAACAGGCGCGGCTGTTCCTTCCCTACCACCAAAAAGGCCACGGGGCTTACGGTTATCCCGGCGCCGCTGCCGCCGCCAAAGGGCATCTTCTCCGCTTCACCGTCCCCCGCCCTTCGCTCCCCGGTCCGGCGCATACTCTCAAACTCGCTGCCGCCGGCGGCAAAACCAAAAGAAACACGGGAAACAGGGATTATGACATCGCCGTTCGGGGTCTCCACCGGGTCGCCGAGGATGGTATTGACATCAACCATATCTTTTATGCTTTCCATGGCCGTTTTCATCAACCCTTCAATCGGGTGGTCCGCCATGTTCTTCGCCCCCCATCATGCTGTAGATAAAACCTTTCACACCGGCAAGGATAATATGTCCCACCTGGACGGCAAATATACAGTCCAGCCTGGTCTCCCAGCCCGGCGTTTTGAACCGGGGCAGGATGACGATGCGCGGCCCCTGCGGGCCAAACCTGTAATCACCCAGGAAAAACCGGAGGAGTGATTCTTTTACCCCCCAGAGGAGGCCGGTGGCGACCCCGGTCATGGCGGCGTCATTGCACCCGATGATTGTCGCCCAGTTGAAACGGGAAAACCGCCCCCGTTTCTCCAGGTGCTGCGCCACGGATAACCACCGCCGGTAGCCGGCGGGTAAAAGCAGGTAAAAAAAGGTCCCCCCAACCCCGTAATGGCTCAGCAACTTGTGGACCCGGTTCAAAGCGGCGGGGAGCAACCCGGGGAAGAACCCGGGAACCGCCGGCAACTCCCCTTTCCTGCTGATTTCCGGCCCCTCCCGGGAGGGTGCTCCGGGTTTTTCCGGCGGCTCCAAGGTCAAAAAGAAGGTGCGGTTGAGGAAGGACAAGTGCGGGAGGCCCATCTCGACAAAGAAGAAGAAGACGTTCCCCCTGCCGTGCAGGTGCAGGTGGAAACGGACGGGCAGGACCAGGGCGCCGAGGAGAAAAAGGAGGAAAAAAAGGCTCACGGAGATTAACACCTCAATGTAAATTATATCCGGCTTTTGCCTCCTTCTTGCGCCTGTACGGTTTTGTGATCAGAGGGTTTGACCCAGTGGTTTTGGGGTACGGATCAGACCTGGGCCCGGCGCCCAACCCCAGCGCGCCGGGGAGTGCCCTTGCCGGATTGCCGGCAGGCCGGCCCGCAGTCCTCGCTAGCGGCGTTACGAGCGAGCAGGGCAAGGCGCGAGGGAGGACGGAGCGCAGATAATACTCGATGTATATCGAGCACCGCCCGCACCGAGCAACGCAGCCATGCGACGCTAGTAACGCCGCGTCTGCCGGCAATCCGGCAAAAAGCCATCGTCATCCGCCCACTCACCACTCGCCGCCCGCGCCAAGGCAAGACGGATGTACGGTCGCCCGGTGCCTTTTCCCGGGAGCACGGGCGAAGGCGGCCTTTGCCAGAGGCGTTGCCAGGAAGGAAAGGACAGCGGCGCCCGCCACCAGCACCCAGTCGCCCAGGCCCAGGGGGGCGGTGCGGAAAATCTTCTGCAAAAAAGGGAGATAAACCACGGACAATTGCATAAGGGCGGAAAAAAGCACCGCCGCCACCAGCGGGGGGGTTTTCTGTGCTTTACCCGTCCGGAGCGACCCGCTCTCACTGCGGCAGACAAAGGCGTAGCTCAACTGGGAAAAGACCAGGACGGAAAAGGCGACGGTGCGCGCTTTGGCCAGGGTGGCGCCTTGGAGCAAGGTGAAAAGGAAGAGTAAGACTGTGGAAAGGCCGATCACCGCCCCTTGCCAGAGAATCTGCCAGCCCATGCCGTGGCTGAAGATGCTCTCTTCCGGCGCCCGCGGGGGTATCTGCATCAACTCTTTTGCCGCCGGTTCCATACTGAGGGCTACCGCCGGCAAGCCGTCAGTCACCAGGTTAATCCAGAGGATCTGGATGGGTACCAGTGGGAAGGGGACCCCGGCCGCGCCCGCCAGGAACATGGTGATGATCTCCCCGGTATTGCAGCCTAGGAGGTAACGGAGGAATTTCTTGATGTTGCTGTAGATCCCCCGACCCTCTTCCACCGCAGCCACAATGGTGGCAAAATTATCATCGGCGATCACCATATCCGAGGCCTCTTTTGTCACATCCGTACCGGAGATCCCCATTGCCACCCCGATTTGCGCCTCTTTCACCGCCGGGGCGTCATTGACCCCGTCGCCGGTCATGGCCACCACTTTCCCCTGTTGCTTAAAGGCCCGCACCACCTGGAGCTTGTGGTAGGGGTTGACCCGGGCGAAAATGTCGACCCGGTCAATCACCTGGGCCAGTTCATCTTCGGATAAACGGTCTAACTGGGCCCCGGTGAGGATCAGCCCGTCCGGGCGCAATAACCCCAGTTCTTCGCCGATCGCCCGGGCGGTTCCAGGGAAATCCCCGGTAATCATCACGGTCCTGATCCCCGCCTGCTTACAGGTGCGGATGGCCGCTTTCACCTCCGGGCGCGGCGGATCAATCATCCCCACCAGCCCGAGAAAGACCAGGTCCTTCTCATCATCCTCCCCCGCCTTTTCCATAGCCGGCAGCGGGCGGTAGGCCAGGGCCAGCACCCGCAGGGCCCGGGCGGCCATACTCTCCACTGCCCTCAGGACCAACCGCCGGTGCATCCGCTGCAACGGTACCTCCCGCCCCTGCCAGCGGATGCGGTCCGAGAGGTTCAAGAGCAGGTCGGCCGCACCTTTGGTATAGAGGATGGTTTTCCCGTCCTCCTCCACTACCACGCTCATTCTCTTCCTTTCCGGGGTGAAGGGGATCTCCTGCCGCCGGCGGCCTTTTGCGCCGGTGAGGCCCGCCTTGCGCGCCAAAGCGATCAATGCGCCCTCCGTAGGATCGCCGGTTACCTTCCAGCCCGGGCCGTCCCCGTCCCCGCCGCCGGTCAGGACCGCGTTATTACAAAGCAGGCCGGCCTTGAGCAAAAGCCGCAGCCCTTCCCCGTCCGGGTAGTTCACTGTTTCCCCGCCGCCCCCTTCCCCGGTTTTCCCTGCCACCAGCGCCGGCCGGGCCGCGCCGGGGGCCGGAGGTTCCAAAGGGGCCAGGGGTCTTCGCCGCCAGTACAAGCGCCCGTAAGGGGCAAAACCGTTGCCGGTGACGGAAAGTTCTTCCCCGTTCAGAAAAACCGCCGTTACCATCATCTGGTTGCGGGTGAGGGTCCCGGTCTTATCCGAGCAGATGACTGAAGCGCAACCCAAGGTCTCCACAGCCGGCAGTTGCCTGATGATCACCTGGCGCTTAATCATCCGTTGGACCCCTAAAGCCAGGGAGATAGTGACGATCGCCGGCAGCCCTTCGGGGATGGCGGCCACCGCCAGGCTGACGGCGGCAAGAAACATACTCCGGAAGCTCTCCCCCCGGTAAAGGCCGAGCAGGCCAACGCAGACACAGACAACAATACAGAAGGCTACCAGGACTTTGCCCAGTTGGTCCAGGCGTTTCTGTAGCGGCGTGGGGCCGCCGGCGGAAGCCTCCAAAAGCCCGGCGATCTTCCCCAATTCCGTTTCCATCCCGGTCGCCACCACCAGGCCCTTGGCCCGCCCGCGTGTGATCGTCGTCCCGGCCTGGACCATATTCCGCCGTTCCCCCAACCCCAGGTTCTTCTCTTTCATCGCCGCCGTCTCCTTGGCCACGGGTAAAGACTCGCCGGTCAACGGCGATTCATCCACCTCCAGGCCCTCGGCTTCCACCAAACGCACATCGGCGGGCACCCGGTCCCCGGTCTCAAGGACCAGCAAGTCCCCGGGGACCACCTGCACTGCGGGGATTACTTGCAACTCTCCCCCCCTGAGCACGCGGGCCTGCGGGGCCGACAGTTCTTTCAAGGCCTGCAGCGAGCGTTCCGCCCGGTATTCCTGGACAAAACCGAGAATTGCGTTGAGAAAAACAATGGCCAGGATCGTAATGGCGTCATGCCATTCCCCCAGCGCGCCGGAGATGATTACCGCTCCCAGCAGCACCAGGACCATAAAATCGGTAAACTCGGAGAAAAACAGGCGCAGTGGGGAAAGCCTCTCCTTTTTCTCCAGGCGGTTCTCCCCGAAAACCATGAGTCTCCTGGCGGCTTCCCGGGGCGTAAGGCCGGCAGCGCGTGCGTAGGGGCCGGCCAAAGGAACTCCCAACTCTTTTGCGGTCTCTTCCGGCGATATCATCCACCAGCTTTTCGACAAGCCTGTCAACCCCCCTCTACTCTCGCAGCCGGGTCATGCGGATTATCCTCGTTATCTCGTCCTAATTCTATGCCGGGCCCGGTGAAAAATGCTTCCCTGGTGAGGGTTGCCAAACCGCTTCCAGGAGTGTTATACTGTTTAAGAAATGGGGGATAACCATGCCTTTTGATGCTTTGGCTGTCGCTGCTCTGTGTCAAGAATACCAGCAAATTTTGGTCAACGGCAGAATCGACCGGATCTTCCAGCCCGGCCGGGAAAAAGTGGTCCTCTCGGTCTTTCATCCTTTTCCCCGGCGGGATCTCTGGTTGCTTTTTTCTGTTCATCCCCGCTTTTACCGGAGCCACCTGATCGAGAAGAAGCCGGCTTCCCCTCAGGAACCGCCGGCCTTTTGCATGCTACTCCGTAAATACCTGCAGGGAGGGAGGTTTTTAGAAGTAAGCCAGCCGCCCTCCGAACGGATTCTCCATTTCAAAATTGAAAATTACAACGCTGAAGAAGGCTTGACCGTCTTTACCCTGATCTTTGAAGCCACCGGCCGCTTTGCCAATCTGGTGCTGGTCGACGGGGAAGGCCGGATCCTCGATGCTTTAAAACGCCTCCCGGAAAGGGATGGCCAGTCCCGGCCGGTCCTGCCGGGGGCTGCCTACACCCCGCCGCCGTCTCCGGCCGGGCGCCACCTGGAGACCCTCTCCGTCCAGGATCTCCAGTTGGTCATCGACCGTTCTCCCTCCGAACGGCCCCTCCGCCAAATCCTGGTCGAAGAGATCCTGGGCGTCTCCCCGTTCCTGGCTGCAGAAGTCTTGCACCGGGCCGGCCTCGATCCCAAAACCACGGCGGGCGCTATTTCCCCGGAAGAGACGCCGGCCCATGCGGGAAAAATCCACTCCATCCTGGACGAGCTCCACCGGCAGATCCAGGCGGGACAGATCCATCCCTATTGCTACGAAAAAAACGGCCAACCGGCAGATTTCTTTCCCTTTCGCCCTCTTTCCCTGCCCGAGTCCGCGCTGACCCCTGCCGCCGGTATGAGCCAGGCGGTGGCAATGACCCTCGACCGCCAGGAGCACCAGGAGGAGTTGGCCTCACACCGGCGCAAGCTTCTCAAGATCATCACCCGGGCGAAGAAAAAGGCGGAGAAAAAAGCGGAAAAGCAACGGGAAGAACTGGCGCAAGCGGAAGATGCCGGCCTCTGGCGGATCTACGGGGAACTCCTCACCGCCTACGGGCGCCAGGTTCCCCGGGGCGCAAGCCAGGTGGAACTGGTCAATTACTATGACCCGGAGGGGAAGACGGTAACCATCCCCCTGGACCCGGCGCTCCCGGCGAATCAGAACGCGCAGAATTACTTTAAAAAATATGCCAAGGCCAAGAAAGGGCAGACCCGGATCGCCGCGGAACTGGAAAAGACCAGAGAGGAACTGGCCTACCTGGAATCTCTGGAAAGCAGCATCCAGAATGATTTGGACCTTGAGGAACTACTGGCTGTGGAAGAAGAGATGCAAGAGGCCGGCTTGGCCAAAGGCCGCCGTGACCCGGGCCGTTCCCGGCGGTCACCCGGCGGGCGCCCGGCCCTCTTCCGCTCCAGCGAAGGGTGGGAGATCCTGGTGGGGAAGAACAACCGGCAGAACGATGAGTTGACTTTCAAGCTCTCTTCCCCCCGCGATCTCTGGTTCCATACACAAAAAATCCCCGGCAGCCATGTGCTCATCCGCTGCGGGGGAAAGGAAGCCGGCGAGGAGGCCCTCTTGGAAGCGGCCAACCTGGCCGTCTATTTCAGTAAAGCCCGTCATTCCACCAAGGTGCCGGTGGACTATACCGAAAGGCGTCATGTGCGGAAACCCGCCGGCGCCCGGCCCGGTTTTGTCCTTTACAAGAACTTCCAGACCTTAACCATTACCCCCGACCCGGCAATCCTGAAACGCCTGGGAATAGCGGTGGACGGGGACGAATAGACACAAAAAAAGCCGGGGGCAACCCCGGCTTTGTGGTTTTGCAGTTATGCAGGGCGCATGCCCGTTTTTATTTCCTTTCTTCTATTTTTATTTCCTTTCTTCCTTTTTTACTCCCTTTCTTCCTTCCCTCTCCCTTTCTCTTTTGTTATCTCGGGTTCCGGCGCCAATGCCCGGATCTCCCGGAGAATATCTTCCACTCCCAATTGCGCGGCCACCCGGTCTTGCAGGGGAAGGATCTGCTTTTCCCAGGCCGCCCTCTCTTCCGGTGTCGGGTTCAACGGGCGCACCCAGTACTTCCGCGACAATTCCTCATTTATCTGCTTGTTCCTGGTAAAGGCATGCCGCGCCTGCCACAGGCAGGCCTCTTGCCCGCAGGAGATCACCACCCGCCGGAGATTTTGCGGGATCTGGTCCCAGGCCCTCCCGCTTAAAATAAACGGGTAGGTCCTGATTATGTGACAAGTCCGGACCATGCATTTGGCGGCCTCATATAGTTTCAGCCGGTTGTAATCGAAGAAATCACTCCCCACCGCATCCACCCAGCCGCTTTGCAGGGCGACCGTGAGTTCCGAATCGGCAACCACCACCGGCTCCAGACCCAGGGCCCGCCAGGCTTCCAGGGTCAACGAAGACGACCCGGCGCTGATCTTCATCCCGCGCAACCCGCCGAGGCTAACCAGGTCCCGCCGGGTAAAAATATTCTGGGATCCGGTGGTCATATAACCCATGACCATTTCCCGCCGGCGCTGGAAGGCGAAATCCCCCAACCGTTGGCCGGGGCGGCCGTTTAGCGCCTCCTGCCAGTGTTCCTCGGTGGCAAAGAGCAATGGCAGGCTTAACAACTCCATCTCCGGTACCAACGCCTTGTACTTGGAGGAAGAGACCAAAACCGCATCCACCGCCCCGCGGCGTAACCCTTCAAGCAACTCCTCCTCCTGCCCGCGGGTACCGGCTATATACAACTGGACCTTTATCCTCCCGCTGGTCCTTCTCTCCACAAACTCTTTAAACCTGTAGAGTCCCTCCACTGCCGGCGACCCCTGGTTCTCCGCAGTGGCCACCCGCAGGGTTAAGGGGTCGCGGGCAGATACCATAAAATTGGCCAGGAGAAAAATCACAAGAATAACCGGGAGAAATTTAAAACGCACTATATCATCTCCCCTTTTTTATCAGATCGAAGAACTCCGGATCCTGCATCACGCCGTCGATAAAAGCGATCTTCTTCTTTCTTCCCTTGGTTGGCGCGGTCAGATCGGCAAGGCGCAGGTGGCCGCCGTAAAAAAACTGCAAGGTATAATCAAAATGGTTTCTCAAATAGTAAAAAACAAAACTTTCCGCAAAATCCTCGGTCATTCCCGTGCTGCTGTAGACACTGAAAAAAGACGAGTTCTGGCTAAACCAGGTTAAAAACTCCGCCAACTCTTCACCTTTCTTGATTGCCTGGAGCCGCGAGAGGATCTTTTCCCGGTCCCGCCAGTTGTTCCACTCATCCCAGGAGATCGCGACAAAATCCCGGTTCAAGTTGTTGGCGATAAATTGCCCTTGCCAACTGAACCCCAAAACCTTGTACTCGACCAGATGCCCCACTTCATGAATGATAATCCGCAACAAGTTGGGGAGTTTGGGGAGACCCTGGAAATAAACGCGCTCTTCCGAAAGGTCCAAACCGGGAGTAAACTTGGATAATTTGTACTGCCAGTCATCGGCCACGGAGTAATCCATCTTTATCTTCTCCCGGTCAATATAAACTGTCATTTGGGGTTTGTCGGCGAAGGAATACGGGCCGCTCACCAGGACAAACCGTACGGGGATTTCCATAAGGTAAAGCAGGTCCTTCTTTTCCAGCATATCAACGATACCCATCAAAGCCTTCATTTCGGCAGGGGTAATCATGACCCGCTCCATTTCAACGCCCCGGGCCAGTTCCGGAGTGGGTTTGTGTTTCTCCGGGTTAAAGCCTTCAAAGAGAATTCCCCGGTATGTAAAGGCGGCTACTTCCGTTTCCTCCTCTTTGTGGCAGCCAAAGAGAATAACGGGCAAAAGGAGAATTACCGCCAACATAACCACTCTGGTAATCCTCTTCACCTTCTCACCACCGTTCTGCCATTTCTTCGCTGCTTTCCCCGGTACGCGCTACTTATATATTACTTTATACCGTAAATTATTGCAACCGAGTAAAAAAGAAGGATAGTGTCAAGACACTGTAGGTTTTTTAACCTCACATTCAGCAAACATGCACTAAATAACAGCATTGAATTCATTGAGAGATTTTAGAGCCACCCTGGTTAAGTTGTGACCGCCACGTAATAGTGGAACATTATCAATATTTTCTACCCCTAACAGCTTTCTTTTGGGTAAACGCTTCAGTTTTTCCTGCACTGCTTCTTTTATCTCGACAGGAAACAGACTTGATGCTTGCATTGCCAAGTACTGTTTCCGGATCGACTCTCCATTAGCTACAGCCACCCGCATAGCGGCCATGTTCTCTGCCCCTTGTAAACTCCAGGCCATCGGACGGCTACTCAACCTGGCCGC
>Ga0209537_1001033_pt1 | contig 32404 bp, 39 predicted proteins | sample BioPla4DNA1_FD_187698 | JGI IMG/M metagenome (GOLD analysis project Ga0209537, IMG submission 187698) | Biogas fermentation microbial communities from Germany - Plant 4 DNA1 (SPAdes) (version 2) | ecosystem: Engineered > Bioreactor > Anaerobic > Digestate | place: Bielefeld, North...
GCGATAATAGCGGCCAGAGCAGAGGGGAAACACCTGGACTCATCCCGAACCCAGCAGTTAAGCCCTCTTACGTATTGTGTGGTACTGAGGTACGCGAGTCCTCGGGAAGCGTAACTCGCTGCTATTATCATCTCTCTACTCTGAAAATTGCTCTTTTAGTAAATTATCATGCAACTTCAATCCTTCAGTTCTGTACATGCGCTTCTTTGCTAACCTATTTCCTTGTTCCCGTGGCTCTCCATCTCTCATGCGTGGACTGCCCTTGCGCTGAGTGATAGGCGAGTGTGGTAGCGCGATCAATCAGGCAAGTAAATCGTCAAGAAGAGCGATACTGCAGGAATGAGGGGGGAGCGGCCCCCTATTCCCATCCGAGACTCTCTTACAGCACCCTCCAGGCATCCGGCACGATACCTGGTGCGGCTCATCTTTCCGTCTTCAGAGTCACGGGTGTTTTGAGGTTTTACATTGATGAGAGAGGTTTTTAGGGTTATCTTTGGATCTCAAGATGTGCCGTTGTTACATGGCACCAACGTACCTCTACGCGTTATATTACATTTAACTTTTATCATTTGTCGAACGTATGTGGTTTACCCGCCCGTGGAGGAGTACTGTCATAACCCCGGGTTGACTTTATCCGCTATGATGCCGGCGGGGCCGTCAGATCTCGCGTCTGGGCACTTATACTCTCTGCTTGCGGTCCATCTCCGGCAAGCGTGGCGAGCCTCTCTGCGGGACACCCTCAACACTCATGATGTTACCGTCGCGCTCATCTGCCCATCAGACTGCTATCTGCTGCGCTGCCTCCACCTTCTCGCGCTCGAACGTCTCGGTGAGCTCAAAGAGTGTGTCCCTGCTGAGGTGCCGTTCTGCCAGGGTAAAGACATGCCCCTCCTCCGTCGCGAAGTGCGCCTCAACCACCTCCCTCAATTCACGCAGTGCCGGTATCCAGGCATCATCTCTGAGCGGGATTCGCTCAAACCGCGCGAGGTTTTTGCGAACCTCATCGTGCTCCTCAAGTGACCGGTGGATCTCTTCCGGCACCAGATCCCGGAGTCTGGCGTAGAGTGTGGCCTCCTCCGCATACATATGTCCCGGCAGTTCGCGCCGAAGCGTAATGCACCGGACATCCCGGGTATCCGGATTGCTCTCGAGTTCGTCGAAGAGGTTCCGGATGAGCTCGTGATCGTCCTGGATCAACTCAAGAATCTGTGGCATGTATGGCCTCCGTCCAGACGAGCAATAGGGCAAGTGGCAGATAACGATTTCGCTGGATCCTACCTGATCAAAAGTTCCCGCCAGAAGATTGAAGAGCCGGTGTCGGGCACCGGCCCACATTACGTATCGGTCGCTTCAGCGTGCCGCAACCGGCAGAGCGCTCCTCTTTGACTCAAGGTAACGGCTGTCAAGCTCCGAGAGCTCATTGCTCATCTTCTGTTGCATCTGCGGGAAGATCTTCTCTTCCTCCTCGCTGATATGGTGTTTCACGTTCTCCTGGATCACCACCATCTTCGCCACCCAGATGTCCTCCTCCGATGTGGATGCACCGTCCAGTTGAGAGATCAGTGACTTGACTGCGTTGTGCTCCTCTACCGCCTCAAGCGCCAGGTCCCGCATATCCGACTCTTTCTCAAGCCTTGGATACAGGGCTTTCTCTTCCCCGATGAGGTGCGGTATAATGGTCTCTTTAAAGGTCTGGTACTTCTGCCCTCGGTCGCTTATTCCTTTGCTTGAGAGTTCCGAGAGCTGCGAGAGCACCACCTGGTGCTCCTGCTTTAAGGTCTCAATAATATTCTGCGCCATCGCGATCACTTCCCCACTCCTGCAGGGGGTCTTGCATGGGCAAATCCTGTATATATGGATTGTGTCCATGCCCCGCCATGGGTTGTCGGACTCAATTGAGTGGTCGCAGGTGAGCCTTTTCTGTTGCTTCTTTGTGCCGGTTGCCGATCGGGAGGAGGAGAGAGCATCCCTGATATTCACCGGATATCCATAAATGCAGCAGGCGCGTAGTTTCTCACATGGCAAAAGAGGATCCGGAGGTTCCGATTCCCAGAACAAAACTTCGGCGGGAACTCGGACTGGCTGCAGTCACCCTCTCCGGCGTTGGGATCATTCTTGGGGCTGGAATTTACGCACTCCTTGGAGAGGCGGCCGGGATGGCCGGCAATGCGGTCTGGCTGACGTTTGCAATCGCGGCGACCATCGCCGCGTTCAGCGCCTTGAGTTATGCCGAACTCTCGTCGATGTATCCCCTTGCAAGCGCTGAATTCGAGTATGTCTCCAATGCCTTTGGGAGGAGACTTGCATTTGTCGTCGGGTGGCTGATCATCTTCTCCGGTGTCCTTGGCGCCGCAACCGTCTCGCTCGGGTTTGCCGGTTACTTCTCGGACCTCGTCGGCGTTCCTCGCCTTCCCTCCGCGATCCTGATCATCCTCATTCTTGCCGTGATCCTCTTTTCCGGTATCAAGGAGACCGCCCGGGTCGCGATCACCCTAACCCTCATCGAGGCCGGCGGTATCGTCTTGGTTATCATGATCGGCCTCCCATATCTCGGGCAGGTGAATTATCTTGAGATGCCGCAGGGAATCTCCGGTCTCCTGCAGGCCTCCGCGCTCGTCTTCTTTGCGTACATGGGTTTTGAAGAGATGGTAAAACTCTCAGAAGAGACCAAAAACCCGGAGCGAAACATCCCCCTGGCCCTGATCATCGCACTTGGAATCTCCATCATCCTCTACATCCTGGTCTCACTTGCCGCCGTCTCGGTCGTCGGATGGGAGCAGCTCGCCGCATCCCAGGCGCCTTTCGCCGACGTTGCCGCCGTCGCCCTCGGCCCTGCGGCGTTCACCCTCATCTCCATCATCGCACTCTTTGCCACCGCAAACACCGCTCTCCTCATGATGGTGGCATCGTCCCGGATCATCTACGGCATGGCTTCCTCGTTCTCGCTCCCGCCCATCCTCGCCCGGGTCCATCCCCGCACACGGACGCCCTGGACGGCCATCATCGCTGTTGTGCTCGCCTCAATCATGTTCCTCTTCATTGGCGAGATAGGTTTTGTCGCGAACGTCACGAACTTCACGCTCTTTGTGACGTTCATTCTCATCAATGCGTCCGTGATCCTGCTACGCTACCGTGCTCCTGATGCGGTCCGGCCATTCCGAATCCCCGGAAGCATCGGGCTCCTCCCGATCATCCCGGTGATCGGTATCATCTCATGCTGTCTCCTTCTTGCCCAGCTGGAGCCCCTGGTGCTGCTGGTGGGCGGGCTCCTTGTTGCCATCGGTGCGGCGATTGCCCTGGTCGGGGAGCGGCGGCCGGCCGCCGCCTAATCCTTCGCCTCTTTTGCCCGGTAGCGCTCGACCGTCCCGATGACTTCGAGTTTCCCGTCGTTGAGGACCGAGATGGCGCCGTGGCCGCAGGCGACCAGGCACCGGCGGCCGCTCCGTGCGAGTTCCCCGTCCAGGTCGCGGATCAGTTCGAGCAGCGCTTTCCTCTCTCTTCTCGCGCAGTCGCTGTCGACGTTGACCGAGGTCACCAGGAAGTCGGCGATCGAGTTGTAGCTCTTCCGGTCCTCGTCAAGGCTCCCGAAGTTGATCAGCGTGTCGGCCGTGAAGATGATGCCGTGGTCGGGGCAGAGGAAGTAGACCTGGCCGTGCATGTGCCCGCCGAGCGACTCCAGGACCTCGAACTCGAGATCGTGGACCTGGAACCGGCCGATGACCGGAAAGATCGAGCGTGCGCCGAGGCACTCCCCCGAGAAGAGCACCGGGTCCTCCGGTGGGTTGAAGCGCGAGAAGAGGTTGATGATGGTCGTGTAGACCTCCTCGAGGATCGAGGCCTCGCTCCGCGAGCCGTAGGCCCGGTTTGCCTGGCGGATGATCTCAAGCGACCATGGGTGCATGAACGCAGCGGCATCATAGAGCCCGCCCGCCCCGCAGTGGTCCGCGTCGGCGTGGGTGATGTAGATCCGACGGAGTCGGGTGAGGTCTCCAAGACCGTAGTGCTGGAACATCCGGACGGCGTCCTCGTGGTAAATCCCGTATCCGGTGTCGATCATGACAGTCTCGTCCGGGGCGCGGAGCAGGAAGATGTTCCCGCCGCCCGGCATCTGGAAGCAGAAGACCTCGACATCGTCGCTCAAGGGGATGCGCTGGACGTCTGCGTAGAACCCGTCGTTCCTGGTGTCCCGGAGTGTCCTTCCCGCGCGCAAGATGGACTCAAAGACCTCTCTAGGGTTCTGGCCACGGTTGTTGAGTTCCTGGACGATGTGGTTGATGTCCTGCAGGAGCGAGAGCAGGAACTCGTCTTCTGCAGTCCCGATCAGCCCTCGCAACGCCTGGGCGAATCTGACGTAGAAGACCGTATTGTCAAGTTTCTCGCCGGTCGTATCGTATTCCAGGATCTCGAGGCGATAGCGGGATTTCAACTGGTCGAGCAGGTTCTCGACGATTGCGGTCTCTTCGACGTTTAAGCTGATGGTGACTCTCCCGGGGTCCGGCCGCCGGTCGTCGAAGTCGATATAAGCAATGTTTGCCCCGGCCCCTGTGATATAGGTGAGGAGTTCGAAGAGAGCTCCGGGTTCGTGGGGGAGGTAGATGGAGAACTTGAGATACCCAAGCGCAGGCAGTGATTCCTGGAGGTAACCGATCGCCTGGAGATCTTCCTTTATCAGTGAGTAGGCCGCGGGCGTCGCGGTTACTTCAAAAAAGACCGTGGCAGGATCGATCCTGCGGTCGTACTGGATGCGGTTGATGTTGCCCGAGTACGACTTGATGATCTCCGCAGCGCGGTGCAGTGCGCCCGGTTCGTTGGGCATTCTAGCGATGAAAGAGTACTTATCTGCCCGATTTATCATGATTTTTATAGGTGGGCTGTCGTCATATAAGCACTTTTTCTTGATCCGGACCGTGAAGAAAATATGGTGGATATCTGCTTATGCAGGTTCAATCTTTTGAAGGACAGCCCGCGCCCAGGCGCGGATTGCCTCCCAGTTGCGGAAATCTCCGGTCTTTGCCCGGACAAGTTTCGTGATTGTGCGATCCGCAAGGGATAGGCGGCTGTTCTCCAGTCTTCCCGCAAAGACGCCGACCTCAACGGGTTCTACAAGCATCCGGACCTGGTCCATCGAGGCTTCTGCCTTCTTAATAATATCGGGGTTTCCCTCGTTGACCGTGAGCCCCACGGCGAAGTAGGCAACCGGGATGTTGCGCAGGTCTCGCTGGTGTTGCTCAATGAAGATCTGTGGCTCTGGAAGCCACTTCCCCATATAGATCGGACTTCCGATGATCGCCGCACGGTAGGGGGAGAGGTCGCGAACCTCGCTTGCCGGGCGCACATCAACAGCAACGCCTGCTTTTTGGAGTTCATCACCGATCGCCTCTGCCACCTCGGCGGTTGAACCGTAGCGGCTGGCATAGGCAACAAGAATCCTATCTGCCATGATACACCTATCTCTTCTTTAACCGGGCTTAAACGTTACCAGAGAGTACGGGTTATGTTCTTATGGTTTGATTCCTATTATAGGTCCGATGGCGACCAGAGATGACGGTGCTGGAGCATGGTATCATAGGGGCCTGGCCCTCTGCAGCTCCGGGGATTACAACAGGGCGATCTCCTGCTACGACAAGGCACTCGAACACTCTCCGGACGATCCTCTCCTCTGGAGGCGGAGGGGTTTTGCTCTTCTCAAGGCCGGTCGTTACGCCGAGGCTGCTGCCAGTTTTGACCGGGCGCTCGCCATCGACCCGGACGACGCGACGGCCTGGCAGCGGAAGGGGTACGCGCTCGCCTGCATGGGGAGGGTTGAGGATTCCATCGCCTGCTGCAATCAGGCGCTCGAACTGAATCCGAAGCATATTCTTGCCTGGCAGAACAAAGGATGGGTCCTCGGGAGCGCCTGCCGCTATGATGAGGCAGCGGCCTGCTACGAAGCCGTTCTTCGACTGGATCCCAACCGGGAGTCTGCGGCCTGGCATAGAGAGTATCTGCGGCGGAAGAAGGAGCTCGAGGCGCTTGCATCTGAGATCCGGGAGGCGGAGAAGAACGTCGACGTGCCGGCCTGCATCCGCGACGTCGTCAAGGAGCAGGACTACCAAAACGTTGGTCTCGCCCGGGCGGTCCTCCGGGAACTCGTCCGGCAGGCGGAGCAGGCGGCGATCCCGCACCGGTGAGCGCCCTCGAGCAGCGCCGGTTCATCTCTCTCCTTCCGGGTGCTATCTGAATTGAACTGGGTGTCTTTTGGGTGTTTGGCGGCAGGTTTATCCGGCGACCTGCTCCCGGATCTCAATGCGGAATCGGCATCCGTGGAATGCCCCATCCTCCCATACGAAAACAGAACGCATGCGTTGTGCTCTGGAAGAGGAGGTGGAGGACGTTTTATGATGAGGTCTAGGTGAGTTTGCTCCGGTTGGGTGTAGGCTGGCATGCCGCACGAAATGGCGCCTGGTGACTCCCGTTACCATCGGGGGTGTGACTGGACTCTCCTCTTCCGCGACTCTTATACCCGTGGGGATGCCTCCCCATCGGTTCGGTTTGCAGTCTCGGTCCCGCGATGGGTGCGGGACCGATCCGCTATGTCAATTACAATAAACATTTTGTTATTAATAGGTTACTGATGCCCTACAGTATCGGGCGGTAGGCAGGCTTGTGTGGGAGCGGAGCAAAAAGGAGGGCCTTGGAAACCAGGTTACTTCCGCCCCGGATCATTTGTCGTAGATGAAGATCTCCTCGATCGAGACGCCGAAGAACCGGGCGATCTTGAAGGCAAGTTCGAGCGAGGGGTCGTACTTCCCCTTCTCGATCGCGAGGATGGTCTGCCGGGTGACCCCGAGCTCGTTCGCGAGCTTTTCCTGGGTCAGGTCGTGCATCGCCCGGTAGACCTTAATCTTATTCTTCATCGGTATCCCATTCTCCGTATTTGCGGGCGTAGTATCCTCTGAATCCTACGTAGAGGAAGATCATCAGGCAGAGCAGCGCCATCTGGAAGATCGCAAAACTCCCGACGCAAGGGAGTTCGAGCACGTTGGGAGGAGCCATTCCAGGGGGGCCGGGATGGGGCGGCCGCAGGCCGAGCGGCTTTGAGAACTCTATGACCGCGCTCCCCAGACTGACCGCGAAGAATACCACCCAGAAGACCTCCAGCGTCCGGAGTGCTGCTTTCTGTGTTATCATCGCCGTTCGTTCGTCCTCTATCGTCTCCTCGACCCTCCTCCGCGCTAGATATATCAGGAGGACACCGAGGATGAATGCAGCCTGGATCAGGATCGGACGCTCAATCTCCACCGAGAGCCAGAAAATGCCGACCTCGATGAGCGCAACGATACCGACCAGGAGGTAGAATGAGTTTCGCTTCATATGCAGCAGTTGTATTAACTCTACAGTATTTTGTTATTAAACGTTGACTTCTGTGGATTCCCTCCTCATCCGACCCGTAAAAGAGTACTTGGGGTTGGATCGGGTTCATCCCGCCCCGGACAATCTTCCCGGCGCTGCTTTACCGGTGCGCGAAGTACGCACTCACCCGGCCGCCCTCGACCGAGTCGATCCGGGCAAACCCGATCCGCTCGAACTGGACGACGCGGTCGGCCTCCTCGGCGACCCGAGGCTCGCAGAACCCTTCAAGGCTCCCCTCCTGCTGGAGAAGAGTACAGGGAAGTTTTGCCTCCGCCGGGAGCCACTGGATGATCGGCGCCTTCTCGCTCCGGGCATCATCAAGCGAGTCTCCGGCATAGGAAAGGTGCGGCAGATCCCCATCCCATGCTATCCTGACGTTATAGAGATCCTTGAGCCGGACCATGCTCCGCCCCTCGATCTCCGCCCGCGGGAGGAGGACTTTACCCCCGGCTACAAGCGTGCGGACCCCGCGGGAGGGATCGCTTGGGTGAAGTGATGCATGGGCCTCGCGGTGCGGGGCGCCCTCGATGGTGACCTCGACCGGATCGGGCACGAAGAAGTAGCGATTCGCCTTTGGGTCGACGATCTCTTTGTTCCGGGCGTAGAGGTTCTCCCATGAGAACGATATGTCGGTCTCCCCGATACCGATGTCGATCATGGCGTTCCGGACCGCATCGGGCTCGATACCCCGGCGTGCAATCGCTCGCAGCGTTCCTAGGTGAATATCGTCCCACCCGGTGTAGAGACCGCTCTTTATACCCTCGCGCATCCCCGACGTCGAGAGGACGACGCCCGATATCCCCATTCGACCGTAGTGACGGTAGACCGGCGGTTTCCAGCCGAAGTAATCGAAGATGTAGCGCTGCCGTCTCGTGTTCGCAATATGGTCCTTGCCGCGGATGACGTGGGTGATCCCGAGGAGATGGTCGTCGACCGCGACGGAGAAGTTCATCAACGGAAATACCGTCGCGTCCACCCGCGGGTGGGGGGGCGAGCTCACGATCCGCATTGCGGAGTAGTCGCGAATTGCGGGGTCGGGATGGGTGAGATCCGTCTTAACCCGGACGGTCACGTCACCTTCATAGAACTCTCCATCAAGCATCCGCTGCCAGAGTTCCAGGTTCTCCTCCACGGTCTGCTCCCGGCAGGGGCAGGCCTTCCCCTTGAGTTTGAGTTCGCGGAACCGCTCAGGCTCGCAGACGCAGACGTAAGCGCCTCCAAGTTCGATGAGCTTCCTGCAGAGATCGTAGTAGATATCGAGCCGGTCGCTCTGGTAGACGATATCGGTGATCCCGAGCCCCAGCCACTCGACATCTTCCCGGACCATATCGTATGCCTCAGGATCGACCCTTTTTGGGTCGGTATCCTCAATGCGGAGGACATACCGGCCGCCGTAGCGCTTAACATAGTAATCGTTCAGGATGGAGGCCCGGGCATGCCCGAGGTGCAGCGGTCCGCTCGGGTTCGGTGCAAACCGCATCACCACGCCATTCTCGGCACCCTCAAGCGCAGGGAGTTCCCGGATATGCTCGTGCGTCTCGGTGAGTTCGGCAAGGAGTTCTGGGGCGAGTTCCTCAAGGCGACTCTTCCTCTCCGCCGGGGTCATCGCCGCTACCTCTGCGATCACCTTCCCTGCGATCGGGCCGAGTTCCCTGGCCCTGCTGCGAAACTCCGGATGCTTGCCGAGCACCGTGCCGATGACAGTTCCGCTTTTCGGTGCACTCTCATGTTTCACGGCATTCTGCAGGGCATAAATATAGAGCAGATCTTCGAGACTGTTGTCCATCGTATCAGTTGCCCCGGTCGATGAAGAAGTCGGCTATCTCTGAAAGAAGACGCTTCTCCTCCGAGTTCGGGAGGACCGAGAGCGCCTCCTTTGCGACGGTGGCCCGCTCGACCGCTTTTTCCCGCACCTCATCGATGACGCCTGCATCCTTGAGTTTGGCAATCAGGTCGTTGATTTCTTCGGGCGAGAGACTCCTCCGGTATGGAGCAAGGTCAATTCCTTTCTCACGCGCCTTGATCGCGATCAGGGTCTGCTTCCCTTCCCGGATATCCGATGCCTGGTCCTTGCCGCTTATTTCAGGGCTCGCGAGAAGGTCGATAAGATCGTCCTGAATCTGGAAGGCGATGCCGCTGTTCAGCCCGAACTGATAGAGGGCGTCCGTCTGGATCGGGTTCGCTCCTGCAAGGATCCCGCCGATGGCGGCGGATGCACCGTAGAGGACACCAGTCTTTTTGCTGACCATCTCAAGGTACTCAGCCTCTGAGACGTCGTTCCTCTTCTCAAAGGCCATGTCCATGCTCTGCCCGTCGCAGATCTCGGCACATGTCCGGGCAAGCATCTTCGTCGCCCGAACTTTTGCAGCATCGCTGGCTTCCGAGAGGCAGATGAACTCAAACGCCTTCGCGTAGAGCACATCGCCTGCAAGGATTGCCGTCGGCTCGTCCCAGACGGTGTGCACCGTTGGGACGCCGCGCCGCACACGGTCGCCATCCATGATGTCGTCATGGATGAGGGTAAAATTGTGGGTCAGTTCCAATGCAAGGGCTGCAGGGATCAGGTCGTCCGAGGACCCTTTCCTGACTGCATCTGCAGCAAGCATGACGACCGCCGGGCGGAGCCTTTTTCCGCCTGCAAGCAGCAGGTGGGCGCTCGCCCGGAAGAGGTCGCCATGGACATCACCAAAGTAGCGGTGGATCACCTTGTCGATTCTGTCAGCATTCTTCTCCAGGTAGTCTGCAAGCGTTGTCATGTTCAATCTCCTACTTAATCAAGACGTTCTGCCCGTTCCGGAGGATGTGCAGGTCGTTCCCGAAAGTATACCCGATCTCCTCTGCAAACTTGGCGTATTCCCCGGTCATCCCGATGTCGCCGTGCGACGGGATGACGTGTTGGGGATTTAAGAGGTGCAGGAACTCGTAGTGGTCCTCTTTGTAGGCATGGCCTGAGACGTGCAGGTCGTCGAAGATCCGCACGCCTGCCATCTTGGCTCGGGCCTCGACAAGGTAGCGCTGCCCATAGTTCATCGGGTTTGGAATCACCTTTGCGGAGAAGAGGATCTTGTCGCCCTTCTCCAGTTTGAACGGGGTGTCGCCCATCACGATCCTTGTCAGGATGGCGCCGGCCTCTCCCTGATGACCGGTAACGATAGGAACGAACTTATCCTTTCCGGTCTTCATTATCCGCCGCAAAGTCCTATCGACGGTCCGGCGGTTCCCAAACATCGAGAGCGACTCAGGGAACCCGACCAGTTTCAGCTGCTCGGCGGCCGAACAGTAGCGCTCCATCGATCGCCCAAGGAGGACCGGTTTCCTCCCAATCTCGTGGGCGCATTCGGCGATCGTCTTGATACGGGAGATATGCGATGAGTATGTCGAGACAAAGATGGCGTTCTTGTCGTCCTCATAACTGGTGATGGTATCCCGTACGAGGTCTCGTGCGATCTTCTCGCTCGGGCACCGCCCGCTATCAGCGACGTTGACGCTCTCCACGATGAGGGCAAGTACGCCCTCCTTCCCGATCTGCCGCAACCGGGCGAAGTCCGGCGGCTCTCCGAGAACCGGAGTTCGGTCGAGTTTGAAGTCGTCGGCATAGACGATCGCTCCCCGCGGGGTGTGCAGGACCGGAAAGACCGTATCGATGATGGAGTGCTGACTCCGCACGAACTCGAGGGTCAGGTGCGGGGAGATGGTATACCGCTGCCCCGCTCTCAAGGCGAAGAGTTTATTGTTCACCCCGAACTTCTGTTCGCCCGCAATCTGCTGCCTGATCAGTTCTGTGGTATAGGGCGTGCTGATGATCGGAGCATTGTACCTGTGTGCCAGTTTCGGTATTGCACCGATATGGTCCAGGTGCCCGTGCGAACAGACGATCGCCTTGACACTCCCCTCCACCGCATTCATGATGGTGTCATCAGGAATGGCCTTCATCTCGATCAGGTCCAGAGAATGCATGTTCTCAACATCTGCATCCTCATGGATCATCACCTGGTCGAGGCGCAGACCCATATCAAAGATGACAATCTCTTTTCCGCAGCGGACGGCAGTCATATTTCTGCCGACTTCGTTATATCCGCCCACTGCTATGATCTCAATATCCATGTAATCCTCCGTATTAGGATGTTTTGTGGTCAGTCGCTTGTTTCAATCATTTCCCGGGTTAATCCAGTAATATATGTCCGTACGTTTGAGAGGTCCCGCATCGTCCGGGATCCCGTCAGGAACATTGCAACCTCGAGTTCTCGCTGTATCGCATCAACTGCTGCAAGGAGCGCGTCTTCACTCTCCATGGCCGGTTTCAGGAGGGGGAGCGCCATGCCCCCGAGATCTGCCCCGAGTGCGATTGCCTTTGCAATATCAATCCCTGATCGCAGCCCACCCGTTGCAATGATCGGGCCTCCTACCTTTCGCACCTCGCGGAGGCTCACCACTGTTGGTATGCCCCAGGATAGGAACGCTTCCCCGAGTTCGGCGAGTCTGGGGTCGCTTGCTCGCAGGCGCTCGATCTTCGCCCAGGACGTGCCTCCATACCCACCGATATCAATTGCGCTTGCTCCTGCCCCCCGGATTGCCCTTGCAGTCTCGGCCGATATACCGGATCCGGTTTCCTTCACGATGACCGGATAGGGAAACTCTTCACAGAGGGTGCGAAGCGCAGCAAGGCACCCTTCTGCATTGTGATCGCCCTCTGGCTGAATCGCTTCCTGAAGCGAGTTAATGTGAATGGCGATCGCCTGTGCATCGATCATCTCGACAGCCCGCTCCGCCCACTCGATGCCGTGGTCGCGCAGCTGAATGATCCCGAGGTTCGCACAGAGGAAAGCATGTGGCGCCTCCTCCCGCACGACGGTGAAACTCCCCTCCAATTCGGGGTTCTCCAATGCCGCTCGCTGAGAACCAACACCCATGCCGAGGTTATATCGTTCGGCGACACGCGCCAGCCTTCGATTCACCTCGAGAGTGTCCGGATGCCCTCCGGTCATCGCTGCAATGAAGAGGGGGGATGAGAGTGTTGCTCCAAGAAACCGCGTTCTGGTATCGATCGCGTCCATATCACACTCGGGGAGGGCGTTGTGGACCAGTCGGACATCCCCGAATCCTGCATCGCCTGCTTCAACGGGGTTCTCACAGCAGATGATCAGATGGTCACGTTTTCTTGATGATGTAATGGTCTCTCTGGTCATGATACACCCCGTCTGGCCACTATTGTCCCGCCGTGCCCGGTGCCGTCAAGGAACTGGCCGATCTTAGAGACATGGAAGATGTGCGACTCGATTCCGGCATCAGCGAGTGCAAGGAGTTCCATGAGTTTGCCTTTCATCCCTCCGGTCACGTCGGTCTTCGACGATCCGCCAACAGTGAGCGTCTCAAAAACGGTCCGATCGACTCGCGGAACGACCGATCCATTCTGCAGTACGCCGGGGACGTCCGTTGCAAGACCCACCCGCCTGCTCGAGAGCGCGATGGCAAGCCGGGTCACCAGTTGATCGCCCGATACGATGCACGATCCCTTCAGGCGGTCCATCACCACATCGCCGTGCAGCACTGGTACAATTCCGTGTTCTGTCATCTCGGCAATATGGCGGGTCTCAAACGAGACCAGACGGCCGTCTTCGGCGAGAGCGAGATCGAGCGGATGGATGCCGACTGCCTCGACTCCGGCATCCCGCAGGGCAGCGACGACCGCATCGTTCAGTCTTGAAGCGGCTGCATGCGTGTAGTAGACGCCGGGCACGTTCTCTTTCGTGAGGCCGTCGTTGATTCGGTAACGCCGGGCCTCCGGGTGCCCGCATGATCCCGCACCGTGAACAAGCACGAGCGCGGAAGCTCTTCGTGCGGCAAGTTCGTCCGCGATCTCGTGCAGGCGAGCGTGATCGATACTGCATTCGCCCGACTTATCGGTGATCACGCTCCCGCCCAGTTTCAGTATCACGGTATCAGTCATGCTTCTCTTTTCGTACACCATCCGTATCGATGGTCGTGATGATTGCTCTTCCTTCACAGGCTTCGATGGCACCGGCGACCCGGTTCTTTGCACGCCTGGGGCAGAGGGCAATGATGCAACCGCCGCCTCCGGCTCCAGTGATCTTTGCACCGTACGCGCCGCTTGCCCTTGCAGCGAGGATGAGTTTACTGCTTGTTGGATGCCCCACACCGAGCGCCTCAAGGAGGGCGTTATTCATGTCCATACACCGCCCCAGTTCTTTTGGGTTGTTGATGTTGTGGAGGGCGCTGAGCGTCACGGCCCCGATGGCATCGAGTATTGGGTTTGCGATCTCCGGATGCTTTTTCTGCAGGTCTCCGACCAGTTCCACCATCTTTGCGGTGCTGTGCGGCACCATGGTGTTTCCTACGACGATATGAAGGCTCTGTGGCGGGAGTCTCCGTTTGGAGTTCCCTGTGATGAGCACCATTCCTCCGTTCGTCGAGACATAGGTGTCGGTTGGGCTTGCCCGCCCGTTCTGAACTTTTTTCTCGACGGCAAATGCCATCTCAGCGATCTCCTCACGGGTGTGCCCGATATCGAACTCATCGTTGATCGCAGAGAGTGTTGCCACCGTGACCGCGGCCGATGATCCGAGCCCTGACGAGCTCTGGAGTTGCGAGTGGACATAGACACTGCCCCGGACGCCCAACATATTGAAACATTCATCAATGTAGGGCGATTTCGCACGTGTTGGGTTGCGGGACTTCCGCACTGTGACAAAGACCCGGGGCTTAATTGCCATAGCTACGCCTGGTTTTCCGTAGACCACTGCATGCTCACCGAACAGGAAGACCTTGCCCGGTGCGCTCCATGTTGCCAATTATACCACCGCTATTGCTGCATACCCCACTACCTGGTTAAAGTCCCCTGTCACGTTGCCGCTGGTTGTATACCGCAGGAGTTCCCCGGTCTTTGCGCCTAGCGACCGGCAGACGATGCACATGGTCGCTATCGGACCGTAGCCGCATGCCGTGGCTCCGGTCTCCTGGAGCCGGCGGTAAAATTCATGCGTATCCAGGTTTTTGAGTGCATCGATAGCGTAGAGGTCCTGTCGGCGGGCCACCTCGTCCGGGACGTAGTGTGAGAAGTCGCTTGAGGCTACAAAGCGCACGTCTCTTCCGGTGCGTTCTGTCGCCAAGAGTAGACGCTCTGCAAGATTCTCAGCAGCCTCATGACGCTGGTCTCCCATCATTATGGGTACAGCCCTTGCTCTCGGGAAGCGGTATTTAATGATGGGCATCTGCACCTCGAGCGAGTGCTCGTCCAGGTGTGATACTTCATCAACCTCGATCTCCAGCGCATCGATAAACTCTTCATCAATATCGACGATCCCGAGGGGGGTCTCCCACGGCACGGCAGAGGCACAGGTCATGTACCCCCTGTGGCTCGGACCGATGACAACGAATGTGCCATCAAAATCAGGCGGTATGGTGGAGAAGGCACAGGCTGCAGTCTCCCCGGAGTATACGTACCCGGCGTGAGGGGAGACGATGCCCCGGGCATCGATCTCCGGGGCCCGTTTCTGGAAGAATGATTCCAGCAGTTGCTCCAGATGCCTGGGCTCGGCAGGGTAGAACATTCCCGCTACACTGCATGGGCGCATATCCATCAAGATTGAGCTCTGTGCCTTCGAGTCTTATAACTCTGTCTCAAAGTCTTCAGGAGTGAGTGATGTGGCGACACCGCGCAGGCGGAGCATTTCCTTTGTCAGGAGGTAGTAGATCATCGAGAGCGCTTTCCTGCCCTTGTTGTTCGTCGGGATCACCACGTCGACGTACTTCGTCATGTTGTTGGTGTCGCAGAGGGCGACGATCGGGATGCCCGCCTGGACTGCCTCGGTGACTGCCTGGGAGTCGCCGATGGGGTCGGTCACCACGATCACATCAGGCTCGATGTACTTGTTTAAGCGCTGATTAGTGAGCATCCCTGGGATGAAGCGCCCGATGACAGCCATGGCGCCGATTGAATCGGCAAACATCTTTGCCGGATACTGGCCGTACTGCCGGGAGGTGACAACCAGGATCTTAGCGGGTTCATACTGCGAGAGGAACTTCGCAGCGGTCTTAATCCGCTCGTCAGTCGCCTGGATATCCAGGATGTAGAGCCCATCCCCGCGGACACGGTAGATGAACTTCATCATGTCTTTGCTCTTCTGCTGCGTGCCGATGTGCACACCTGCTGCGAGGTAGTCTTCAACGGGCACCAGTGGTTCTTTCAGTTCGATCTCAAGTTCGTTTCCAGTCAAGTTAGATCAGCTCCTCTATGCGAATCAGTTCGTTCAGTTTGGCTATCCGTTCCCCGCCGACCACGCCGGACTTGAGGAAGATGCATCCAAATGCGGTTGCAAGGTGTGCAATCGTTGCGTCGGTGGTCTCACCGGAACGGTGGCTCATGACCGTCTCCATACCGTTCTCCTGGGCGAGGTTTATCGCCTCAAAGGTATCGGTGAGTGTTCCGATCTGGTTTGGTTTGATCAGGACGCAGTTTGCCGCGCACGTCTCGATGCCCTTCGTGATCCGTTCGACGTTGGTCACAAAGAGGTCGTCACCGCAGATCAGACAGCGGTCTCCAACCTGTGCGGTCAGGTCGGCGAATGCCTCGAAGTCCTCCTCGTAGAGGGGATCCTCGATGTAGATGAGGTTGTAGCGGTCGACAAGTTCTGCTATGTAGGCGATCTGGTCTTCGCGGCTCCGTGAGGCATCTTTGTAGCGATACTGCTTGCCGTCCCAGAGTTCGCTAGACGCTACGTCGATTCCCATCCGAACCTCAACGTTCATCTCATCAGAGACGGTGTTGATCGCCTCACTCATGATCTCGAACGCCTCGGCGTCGGATATTGCGGGTGCCCAAGCACCTTCATCCCCTTTGCCGGAGAGTTTGCCCCGTTCCTGCAGGATCTTCTTTACAGTCTTATGAACGGCAGCGTTCACAAAGACCCCCTGCGTTGCGCCGGATGCCCCGGTGGGTACTACCAGGAACTCCTGGATAGATGTGGCATTCGGGGCGTGAGCGCCTCCACCGATGACGTTGCCGAGCGGCAGGGGTGTCGCATTGGCAAATGCGCCGCCCAGGTACCGGAAGAGGTCCAGGTCAAGAGAGGATGCAGCTGCCTTTGCGCATGCGAGAGATAGTGCTACAGCGACATTTGCGCCGATTGAACTGAAGTCGGTCGTACCGTCGTGTTCTCGAAGCAGCGCGTCGAATGTGATCTGATCGAGAGCGTCTTCACCAATGAGCGATGGAATCAGGTTCTTCTGCGCATCCTCGATAGCCTCACGCGGAGGTCTCACCTTTGCTTCATAGGTCCCGGTGCTCGCCCCGCTTGGTGCTGCAGCCCGGCCAAAGCCACAATCTGTGTAGATCTCAGCCTCGACAGTCTCGTTTCCGCGGCTATCCAGGATCGTTCTTAGGATAATCTGTTCAATGGTCGCCATCAGATCACTACTATCTCTTCACTGTTATAGGGATCACGCCTCGATCGAACTCTTCAAGTGCGATCTCAAGCGGCTCTGTCTTCGCTGTTTTGATCAAAACAGGTGCACCCATTGATATCTGCAGAGCACGAGCCCCTATAATTCGCGCCCGTTCATACCGGGTATACGATTCCATCGTGTAGCCTCAGAATCAATTAATACTAAAATGGGGTCGCTGAGATTTGAACTCAGGTCACAGCATCCCGAACGCCATAGGATAGTCCAGGCTACCCCACGACCCCTCACTGATACGGATACAGGTCCTCCACTATTTCCTTGTGTGTCAGCAGCATTCGTCTGCAGCAGTACCGCTCCAGACCGAGACTGTCGAGGATCCGTCCCGGATCCTCGCCTGCATCTCGTCGCTCCTTGAACTCCTCCCAGGCTGTAGAGATGACCTTACCGCATGTAAAACATCGTACGGGTATCATAATAATGGTCCTCCATCCCTTATATTTCTTTCCTCACCTGTAGGACTTCTGGAACTTTGCCCGTGCACCGCGGCCGTGCGGTTTCTTGGTTTCCTTCTGCCTGGAGTCGTTTACGAGCAGTGTTCGGTCATACGCAAGGAATGCATCTTTAATCTGGGGATCGTTATGCCACTCCACAATTCCGCGCGCAAGCGCTGTTCGAACTGCTTCTGCCTGCCCCATCGTACCGCCGCCTGAGACGTCGATCGCTGCATCGATGCCATCGAGCGCGTTCGGAATCAGCAGCAGGGGCTCAGAGATCTTCATGCGAATCAACTCGGTTCCGTAGATCTCCAGGGGAATGGAGTTGATCCGGACCCGGCCGTTGCCGGGCTTCAGGGTTGCCCGGGCGATTGCCGTCTTTCTCTTACCGCTTGTGTTGATGATCTTTGCCATTCCATCACCCTATTTAGTATTTTGCTCCGAGGTTGGAACTGATTGTTCCGATGGTCACATACCTCGGGCTGCTCAACCGGTCGATGTGAGCCTCTGGAATCGACTCGGCCTCCGCTCCGCTGAACTCTGCCGGAACGCCGACATATGCCTTGATCCGCTTGAATGCAGCAACGCCACGCTCGCGCTTATACGGGAGCATGCCGCGGATGGTGCGCTTGACGATCTGGTCGGGTCTACGCGGGAAGAACGGACCGCCCTCACGGGAGCCTCGCATGCGCTTTGTATTGTAGTTCTCAAGCACCTGTGCCTTGCTTCCGGAGACGATCGCCTTCTCCGCGTTCACGATGGCGATCTCCTCGCCGGCAAGAGCACGCTGCGCGACGATGCTGGCCATCCTTCCGAGCAGTAGTCCATCTGCATCGATAACTGTAACCATCCGTCTCACCTGAGAATCCGTACCTTGCTCCCTTTCGGGTTGTCCCGAACAAGGTCCTCGATAGTCATGCACGTCCCGTTGGCGCTGGTGATCTTGCTCACCGCGGTCTCGGAGAAGTCCAGTGCAGCAATCTTTACCGGCAGATTGAGTACGCCACTGCCAAGCACCTTACCCGGCACCAGGATCGTCTCATCCCCGTTTGCGTAGCGGTTGATCTTGCTGAGGTTTACTTCAGCGTAGTTCTTCCGGGGTGCATCCAGTCTTCTTGCAATCTCACGCCAGATGCTTACCTCATGTACGCGCGACGCATCTTTGAGCGTCATGATGAGGGCGGTCAGCCGGGGGTTTGATTTGTTCTCGGTTGTCTTCTTCATGCAGTCCCCTCTCCCGTTATCTCGTTCATCACACCTATCAGGTCATTTGATGATTTCTGAATGTATTGAAGCGCTCTCTCGATGATCTCCCGGACGGGCAACGATCCGTCGCTCTCCACCACAAAGATGAATCGGTTCGTGTCGCTGCCAATATGGATGGCTGGCTCACTGCCTATGCCGCCGGAAAGGCATGCCCGCTCGCAGAGTTTACATAAGGAACAGTACTCCAGCCGTCCTTCGATGACCTGAACTTTCCCCTGTCTGGACTCTAGCACCCCGCGCGGGCACTCGTCGATACACATGCCGCATCCATCGCACCGCTCATCGATGGCGATTTCAGGATACGTTTTGTACCCGCAGGCGGTTGTTGCCTGCCACTTGGCGTGCTCTTTTCCAAAGCCAATAACAGCCTGCGCTTCGAGCACGACCTTCTGCTCCTCGGCAAGGGTGATAATGGGGATCTTATCCTCCGTTGGAGCGGCGTCGGGATCCTGAGGTATCAGGTCGCTCGAGTAGACGGTCTTTGGTCCCTCAACGGAGAGGGTATAGGTTGCGGTGCAGGCCGGACATCCGGTGCCGCCGCAGGTGCATTCGCTACGTGGTCTGTAGCGTTCCAGATCCGTCCGGAGCGGTATGAGTCCCAGTCGGTGGGCCAGCATCTCGTCGAAGAGGACACTCGTGTTGTCGTAAATACGGACATCTTCTATAGCGAGCGTCGGCACTTCGCTGATCATCGCACGCCGGAACATATTGGCGAACGATATGGAAACACCACTGATGGTGAATTTGGCGACTCTCTCATCCAGTCGAGAAAACGCTATCTCCATTACACTCTCCTTCCTCTCCGGCCGCCCTTGCTGCGGATGCTGTCGTGGGGCACCGGGGTGACATCTTCGATGCGGCCGATCTTCATCCCGGCACGGGCAAGAGCGCGGATTGCTGCCTGAGCTCCAGGCCCGGGGCTCCGCTGCTTGCCGCGGCCGGGTGCACGCACCTTCACGTGGACGCCGGTAATCCCCTTGTCTCGCGCGTTCTGCGCAACCTGGATTGCCATCTGCATGGCAGCATATGGCGAGCTCTCGTTCCGGTCCTGCTTCACGACCATACCGCCGCTGCTCTTGGTAACAGTCTCGGCGCCGGAGAGATCCGTGATCGTGATGATGGTGTTATTGAAGGACGCAAAGATGTGGGCAATGCCCCATTTCTCTTCTGCCATGGTTTTACCTCACCCCTGCGCGGGCGATGCGGCTTCTCTCGGGGTGGACGTCGTTCGTGAATGGGGAGGAGCCGTAGTAAGTAATCTCTGCCTCTTCAGATCTCTCGACCCGGTAGCCCGGAATGGTCACTCTGCGGCCGGCGATTGCAATGTGGCCGTGGGTGATGAACTGGCGTGCCTGCTTGGGAGAGCGAGCAAGTCCCTTGCGGAGGACCAGTGTCTGAAGGCGACGGTCGAGCTGCTGCTCGACTTTGAGCGCAAGAACGTCACCGACATCGGCGTTCTCACCAACAAGCCCGTAGCGGTAGAGGTGGTTGAGGAGCTGGTCCCTCTTCTTCTGGTACTCCTCAGGACTGGTACCTGCCGACCGCAGTGCCACCAGTTCCCTGGCTGCGGCGTGGTATTTCCGCAGCACGCTCTGAGCCTTCCAGAGTTCACGCTTGTTCCGGAGCCCATAGTCGATGACGAGTTGTTTTTCATCCTCGATCCTTGTCTTCTCGAACCGCCGCTTGGGCGTCGCGTACTGCTTGTGGTTTTTACCTGGGTATCCCATTTAATCACCGCGTTACTCTTTCTTTCTCTTGACGCCGACGGTCATACCCGTTCTTCCAGTGGACTTGGTGCGCTGACCACGGACCTTCTGTCCGGTCTCGTGCCGGATACCGCGGTAACACCGCATCTTTCTCATCCGGTTGACGTCCTCGTCGTTCACCAGGGTCAGATCGGTGCCGAGGAGGTGGCGGGATTCTCCGGTGTAGACATCCTTGGGACGGTTTACCATCCAGTCCGGGACCTGCTCGATGTAGGTGTCGACGGCGGTTGCAATTCGCTCGATAGATGCATCATCCAGCTTGCCGAGCACTGCACGGGGATCCACATTGGCAAGGGCGGTGATGGTGCGTGAAGTGCGTGGACCAATGCCCTTGATCCCGGTCAGTGCGATATGCACTGCCTTCGTGCCGTCGAGATCAGTATTTCTGATCCGAACAAAGTACTTTATCTCTTCTTCATCCATGTAATCGCCTCATCATCGACGTTGTCGGTGAAAGCGCTGAGGGAGGGATTTGAACCCTCGAGTCCCAGGGGGACACAGGTTTAGCAAACCTGCGCCATACCAGGCTTGGCTACCTCAGCATAGAATTTCGCATCTTTCGATACTCGCAACACCTGAGGTATTGCTCCAGACACAGCATTCTATGACTTGTGCCTATAGACTTTGGCGTGTTATGTTAATAATTATTGTGGTGATTGGGAGGGGCGGCGAGCACGCTCAACCCCGCTCCCAATCAGGCCTGAAGCGACGATGGGGAGAGCAATCGTCGCATCACAGAAGCACTGGACCCGCGGTGACTCGGGTGCTTCCTTGCCCCAGCTGATCGCCTCTTCGAATGTGCACCCGGAGAGACCGCCCCAGTGGGGGGCATCCGTAGTGTACTGAATTGCGTAGGCATGCCCGCCGAGGTCCTGCTCGTGAATTGAGGCGATGACCTGCGTCTGCTGGATGAAGTTCTTCGGCACACCACCGCCGATATAGATGACGCCGGTCTTTTTCGCCTCCTCGACCATGCGGGTGATCTCGTCGGTGTCGGCGAGTTGGTCGATATTCACGTCGACCCCGCGCCGGCGGGCCATCACGAGACCGATGCCAATGGACGAATCGCCGAGTGCGGGGATGAATATCGGGACGTCATACTCGGCGCAGGTGGCGACGAGCGACTGACCCTGTGGCCGCCGCTCGCGGAGCCATTCTCCGAGACGCCGGATAAATGCGCGTGACGATCCGTTGAACGGGGCAATCTCGTCGGCGAACCGGGCAATCTCCGCGTCGACGCTCCGGAACTCTTCCTCGTATGCAAAGACATCGTAGATCCGGTCGATGCCCTCTTTGAAGAGTGCGGTATCGTCTGCGTGGTGGTGGCCGAGATAGTGGCGCACGCCGAGGTGCTCGCAGGTATCATGGAAGATGTTTGCACCTGTCGAGACGATGACATCGACGTAGCGGTGCCTGACAAGCTCGATCAGCACGTTCTGCATCCCTGCCGGGATCATTGCCCCCGACAGCCCCATGAATATCGTGCAGTCCGGATCCCTGACCATCCTTGTCCAGACCCCGAGCGACTCCCCGAGTTTTCGCCCTTGAAAGCCGGTCTTGCTCATAGCCTCAAGGAGGGCCGTTATATTACTGTTTGGTTTGACAGGCTGCGTTGGTTTCATGGAAATATCGTGATATCGTTTCTGGTTATGGGGTATTAATGGTTGGTGCCGGGTCGGGTGAGACCCGCCGCCAGGAACTCAACGGGCGGAGTTGCAGATACCGGTAATAAGACCTGATCTCTGATTGAATACCACTGACCGAACCTCGCCGGCCGCAAAAAAGATTTTTCAGAGCCCCTCTCACAGGGCCTGAACAAGCGAATTCCTGGTTACGATTCCGGCAATCTTGCCGTCCTGCATGACCGGGACGGAACTGATGTTCTTCTTGAGCATGAGATCGATGACATCCGAGACGTCCGTATCCGCGTCCACCGAGATCAGGGGCGAACTCATGATATCGCGCACGAGCAGGTTTCTGATCCGGTAGTCCTGGCGGGTTCCTTCCACGATGTCCTTGAAAGCATGGAGCGCTTTTGCGACGTCGGTCTCCGTGACGATCCCAAGGACCGTATCTCCGTCCTCGACGATGAACCGGTTGATGTTGTTGTCCAGCATCCTCCTGCGGAGGTGGACAGCCCGCTCCTCGGCCTGAATGAAATGCGCCGGTTCCATTGTTTCCAGGAGGTTGCCGGCCGGCCGGAGCACTTTGAGGAGGTCACCTGCCGTCACCTGTCCTATGAGACGGTGATCGGAATCAAGTACCACGACGAGTTTGTAGCGCTGGAGCAGCGGCACCAGAATGTCGATGCTCTGATCCGGGTACGCGGAGGTGAAGTTCTCTTCGACGGTGTTTGCGACATGTATGGATGTGGCTTTCAGTGTATGGGTCTTTCTGCTCCCGAGTGACTCGGCGATTGCCGCACGGGATGTTGTGCCGATGACCGTGCCGTTGTTGGTCACGATAAGGGGATCGACGCCCTCATCAAGCATCTTCTCGAGCGCTTCGCTGACATAGGCAGACTTGGCGATGGTGATCGGTTTTGCCATCACGTCTTTGATAAGTACCTGTAATCTGTCGCTCATTTTGCCACTTCCTTGATGATATCATCTCTCTTGAGCACACCCTGAATATCATCATCCTCCACTACGACGAGACTGTTGATCTGGTGCTCCAGCATCAGCCCGACGGCGTCCTGCAGGGATGCGTTCGGAGCGATGGTGATGACAGGACGGCTCATGATGTCCTCTGCAACTGCCGATACCTCTACGACGTACCTGAACCGTTTCTGCCCCGCCGGCTCTTCCTTTCGGAGATGTTTGACGTCCTTTCTGGGCAGATTCATCCGTTCATCCAGGTACTCATAGAACGCGAGATTACTCTCCGTAATAATGCCGGCAAGGCTTCCATTGTCATTGACAACGATAAGTTTATCGTTTTTTCCCTGAATCGTGTTGATGACATGGTCAAGTGAGTGATACCGGTTGACCGTGACTGCCTCTTCCATAATCTCGTCGACCCGGGCTTGCAGCCCGCGTACGTAGGCAGAACGCATAACGTCAAGTTTGGTGACGATGCCGACCACCTTGCCATCATCGTCGACTACGGGTAGTCCCGAGATGTCCCGGTCGAGCATTCTGATCGCGATATCCCGGATACCGGTCTCCTGAGTTACAGTAATCGGGTTAGGTGCCATCAGTATGCTGACCGGTATCCGGTCGATGGGTCGCCGACGCCACATTGGTTCCGTCTGCCTGAGTCGATACGCGATATCTTTCTTGGTGAGGATGCCCTGGAGCGTCTCCTCTTCCATGACCGGGAGCCTTGACACGCGGTGCTTGAGCATCAGGTTTCGCGCATAGGCGACGTTATCGGTTGGTGCAACGACGTGCACCGGAGCGGACATCACATCAACGGCACGCATACTTCTTCACTCCTCTGCAAATGCTTTTACAAGGTCATACTCCGTCACGAGCCCCACGAGGTGGGAGTCCTCTATCACGGGAAGCGCCCCGACACGACGCTGAATCATCTCGACGGCAATATCGTGAATATTCCGATCCGGCGTGATGGTGTGGAGTTCTCCAGAGAGGAGCGACCGCACCGGTGCTCCCATCACCTCGGCAGCATCTCCGGTCGTCAACTGCTCAAAGGCCTTGCCCTTCCCAAGATAATTCATGATATCGGTGGCGGTAACGATACCGCAGAGAACATCATCCACGACGACCGGGAGCCGCCGGAACCTGCATTTAATCATCTCTTCACAGACCTTGCCGATTGGGGTATCGGGGCTTGTGACACGCACCGAGGGTTTCATGATATCTTCTGCCTTGCGATTGGAATGCTCGGTGGTGAGCACCTTCATCACATCGCGCTCCGTTACGATGCCTTTTAAGGTTCCTTCTGGGTCGGTGATGGGGATCCCGCCGATATTCCGGTTGACGATGATATCGACTGCATCGCCAATGCTCCCGGCAACTGGCATCGTAATAGTATTCGAGGTCATGATCTCGCGTAGCCCTTCGTTGATGGCCGCAAGGAAGTTCCCTCCGTGCTTGACCTGCACCAGATTGAACTTGTCGCCGCCGCCCATGAAGTCGATGATATCGGTGACGGTCACGATCCCGCGGAGATGGCGCGTTCCCGCATCAATGATCGGCAGTCGGCGGAACCCTTCACGAGTCATGATCTCGACAGCCTGGATGATTGGGGTGGTTCGTTGGGCTGTCACGACATTCCTTGTGGCGATTGTCATGATCTCGCCTTCGTAGTCTGCGGGGCGTGACTTGAAATCGACCGGTCCGCGATCGAACTTGCCCGGCATCTTCAGGAGCCTGTCAGCCGGTTTCTTATCAGAATTATTCGAGTGTGGTTGCATGGTATCACTCCTCTGGAAGGTTAATGTCCGGAGGCGCCCTTACCGGGCGAGACAGCTCAGGACATCATGACGGTCGATAACGCCGACGAGCCTCTTCCTCTCATCGATGACCGGGAGGAGGCTGATGTCGTGGTCGACCATCAGTCGGCTCGCCGTTGCGATCTGATCATCGGGCGCTACACTGATGACGGGTGTCGTCATCACCCGGTCCACTGTGGTTTCCGCCTGGTTCTTCACCGATGCACGGATGCTTCCTGCACGCAGGAGGTCTCTCCGGGAGACGATGCCGATGACTTCGTTCTTCTGCATTACCGGGAACGCAATAAAGCCACTTGTTACAATCAGGTTATAAATCCGATGTATGGGGTCCTGGGACGTGCAGGTGACGGGTTTGCGTGACATGACATCATCAACCCGCCCGGGTATATTGTAGCGCGAGATCAGGACCGGAAAGAGTTCGGAAAAGAGTACTCCGGCCAAGAATGAACCGTTTTCATCAACAACAGCGGCACTATTTGTATTGGCACTCATTATTGCGCGGGCAACCTCAACGAGGGGTGTCTCGGGGGTGACCTGTGCAGCCTCCCTGACAAACCCCCCAACGGTAACGTTCGATTTGGTGTCCGTCACTCGCAGGACGTCGGTTATATCAAGGTAGCCCATCAGGCGATCCTTCTCATCAACAACGTAGAGTTCACGGAAGACGTCGTCGCGGAGCACGCTCCGTGCTTTGGTGATGTAATCATCACACCGTAGAGTGGGTATATCCACCATCAGGTTTGAGGTCACTTTCATAGCAACTGCTCCTCTTCCCGACAGGTGGGACAGAGCATAAGGCTATCGACTCGTGAGAGGTCGTCGGACATCTTCCCGCACCGATCACAGACGCCCATGGCGTATTCCTCCTCTCGGTTGATCTCGATAAGGTCCGCCAGCAACTCGTTCACTTCGGCCGCTACGGTGAGGATATCCCTGACGGTCACGATCCCGATGACCATCTGGTTCTCGACGACAGGGAGCCTTCGGACACGGTTTTTCACCATCATCGCCGCCGCATCACCGACTAACTTCTCTGCCCCGATCGTGATCAGGGGGGTGCTCATGATCTCGCTGACATAAACCTCACTTGGCTTTAGGTCTTTTGCGACGACTTTACAATTAATATCCTCCTCCGTAACAATCCCGATGGGTAGGTTATTCTGCAGCACGATACAGCTACCGACCTCATCACGGCACATCGACTGCGCCGCTCGGGCGACTGTTTCCCCCACATCGATGGTCGTAGGATGGCTCCGCATGACCTCCCTGACTGGAACACGTGTCTCGAAGTGGATGGTATCGCTATTATTCATCATAGGATTCTCCTAATTCGGTCGTTTTGAGAGCCGATTATCCAGGTTCAGGTGTATCTAGGTTTTGACAATATAAAAGAATTCTCTCACCAGCGAATTGCTGTTTCTCCTCCATATCCGATGGCATATGCAGAATGGAACATATAATTATATTTATCTGGGAGTGTCATAGCATACGTAAGTATACGCGAAATGGACAATCAGAAGGTGCCAGATGAGCATATTAGTTCGTACAAAACAAAGGATATCCCGAATCCTTCAGGCGTTCTTTGGGAAGCGGACCCGTCGCATTGGGATCTATGGCCCGCCCAATGCCGGCAAAACGACGCTTGCCAACAGGATCGTCCGGGATTGGATTGGGGACGCAGTCGGGCCTGTCAGCGAGGTGCCTCACGAAACCCGTCGTGTGCGCCGTAAGGAGAATATAACCATCACGGGCAGCAACGGTCACGCGATCACCTTTGATATCGTCGATACGCCGGGTGTGACAACCAAGATCGACTACAATGAGTTTCTCGAGTACGGTTTCGAGAAAGAGGAGGCGATCAAGCGGGCGCGGGAGGCAACCGAAGGAGTTGCCGAGGCGATGCACTGGCTCCGGGAGGACATTGATGGTGTCATCTATATGCTTGATTCCACACAGGACCCGTTCCAGCAGGTGAACATCATGATGGTGGGGATTATTGAGAGCAGAAATCTCCCGGTTTTGATTGTCGCAAACAAGATTGATCTTCCCGATGCGTCACCTGCGCGGATCAAGAGTGCGTTTCCCCAGCACCCCGTGGTCGCCATATCGGGTCTAGAGGGGAGCAATGTAGACGAACTATATGAAACGATGGCATCCTATTTTGGGTGATGGAGATGATACAGGGTGTACAGATAGACCTTATCTCGGCAGAACGCCTTGACCGGCTTACAGGCATGGAGAAGATTCGTCTGATCCTCGACGATGTTATGGAGGGCAACATCGTTATCCTGGAAAAGGGCCTCGCGCCGGATGAGCAGAGCAAACTTATTGAGATTACGATGCGGGAGATCACGCCTGACGGGTTTAGCGGTATCGAGATGGAGACCTACCCTGTCAAAGACGTCCAGGAAGGTTTTCTCTCAAGGCTCCTTGGCGGGAAACGTTCTGAAGCCCGGCTAACGGTTATTGGGCCTGCAAACCAGCTCAAGACTATAAAGAAGGAGAAAGATCTCATCAGCGCATGGATCTCTTCCTCAAGGTGAACAGTGATCACAGGTGATTGAGATGCCTCACAAGTGTACGCAATGCGGTAGGGAGTTTGAAGACGGTTCGACGAAGATCTTGAAAGGATGCCCTAGTTGCGGTGGGAAGAAATTTCTCTACATTCGTGAGGCTGAACGACACGACGATGTGCTGAAAGAAAAAACCGTCAGTGAGATCGTGAGGGAGACCGGGCGCGATGTACTTGAGGTCCGGCCGGATCGACAGAGGAAGGAGATCGAGGTCTTTGACCGGATTGAGAGCATCCGGATCCTTGGCCCCGGATCATACGAGTTGAATATTGAGAAATTGGCCAAATCTGACGAATTTGTCGTTGGTCTTGAAAAAGAGGGGAAGTATGTGGTCGATATTCTCTCTATGGCTCGTAAAAAAAAGTAATCAAAAATTTAAGGCCTCTTAAAGACTGGCCTGACTTTGACCGTTTTTGCGGGTTCGGACCAAAATCTTAAGTATTCTCAAAGCTATTTTTCAGGTAACAATAGGTCTGACACTCTAAAGTCACATATCCCGGGCAATGGTTTCCTGCATGAGAGCATGGAACTCCCATAAACCGTTTGCGTATATGGATCGCCATTCTTGATCTCGCTCTTATGCGGCCCGATTACTGCTGGCTGTATCGCGTAGAGGAGAGTGTCAACGAAAAAGGAGGATTATGAAGCCGAAGTACCTTGTATCATTGGAACAGGTTGCCAATATCGATGCAAAAGAGCGTGCCGAACTTAAACGCGTTACAGATCTCTTTGCATTCCGATCGAACGATTACTACCTCTCCCTGATTAACTGGGAAGATCTCAAGGATCCCATCCGGAGATTGATCATCCCTAACCCGGGTGAACTTGAGCCCTGGGGGCATCTCGATCCCTCATCGGAACACCGGTATACCCGTGCGCCGGGGTTGCAGCACAAGTACCGGGAGACTGCCCTCATGCTGGTGAGCGATGCCTGTGGAGGTCTCTGCCGCTACTGTTTCCGCAAACGCCTCTTCATCAAGGATGCACGTGAAGTGAATAAAGACGTCTCCAAAGGGCTTGACTATATTCGCGACCACCCGGAGATCAATAACGTCCTGCTGACCGGGGGCGACCCCCTGACCCTTGAGACTGGCCGGCTGACCGAGATCATCCGGCAACTACGTGATATTAATCATATCGGGATCATCCGAATTGGCACAAAGATGCTTGCATATAATCCCTACCGGATCATCAACGACCCTGCATTGCTCGATATGGTCCGACAATACAGCCTGGATGATAAACGCATCTACATCATTGCTCAGTTTAACCACCCGCGTGAACTGACCGAGGCCGCACGCCAGGCAGTCTCCCTTCTTCAGGACGCCGGAGCGATCGTCATGAACCAGACGCCACTGCTCCGCGGCATCAACGATCATCCTGGAGTGCTTGCTGGATTGTTTAACAAATTGGCATCGATCGGTATCCACCCGTACTATGTCTTCCAGTGCCGCCCTACAGTCGGGAACAAGCCGTTTGCGGTTCCGGTAGAGGAGTCCTACAGGATATTCGAGCAGGCACGGGCAGTCTGCTCGGGACTTGCGAAGCGGGCCAGGTTTGTGATATCCCACGCTACCGGCAAGATTGAGGTCGTGGGGAAGACTGATGAATACACGTTCTTCAAGTACAACCAGGCGGCAAACCCTGATGATCGCGGACGGTTCATGATCTACAAGAGCAACCCGAATGCCTATTGGTTCGATGATTACACCGAACTGGTCGACGAAGGGAGAGTGAGAGGGCCCAGTGGAGCGATGTAGACCCCCTCCTCCCCGGGAAGGAACGGGCGGTCGGCCCTGAATGCCAACTGCCTCCCCCGCCATTTGCTTTCTTGAGTCTTTCCGGCCAGATGGAGAGATAAGATGCCTGTACCTGGATCCGGCGCCCGGGAGAGCGCTCTCTCGTGAATTGCCAAGTCTTTTCTTCTTCGCCTTCCCATAGGTTAAGCACCTGTGATACATATGTCGGGAGCAACAGTATCCGGCGGGCAACACCTGAGCCCAGGGTGCATCCTCTGTTACCAGGGTGCAAAGATGGTACTCTTCGTGACCGGTCGGTGTCACCGCACCTGCTGGTACTGCCCACTCTCGCGTGAGCGAAAAGGTCAAGACGCGATCTTCGCGAACGAGCAAAAGATCACGTCGCCGTCCGAGGCGATCGAGGTGGCGGAGAGCATGAGTGCTCTTGGCACCGGGATCACCGGCGGCGAGCCGTTGCTTGTCCTCGACCGGGTGGTGGAGTACGCGAAGCGCCTTAAGGAGCATTTTGGTCCCGAGCACCAGATTCATTTATATGCCGGGATCGCGCCGGACGAACCTGCGCTTCGGCGCTTGCAGGGGCTGGTTGATGAGATCCGGCTGCACCCGCCTCATGAGTCCTGGCCTCGTATTCTGGAGACAGACTTCGCCCGTTCCGCCATTCTCGCTCGTCAGATGGGCTTTGTAATCGGCATCGAGGTGCCGGCGCTTCCAGGCATTGGTGCCCTTGCCGTTGCCTTGCCGCTCCTTGACTTTCTCAACATCAATGAACTGGAGTGGGGGGAGACCTGCGCTGCTGCCATGCGGGAACGCGGGCTTGAACTTGCTGACGGGCTGCATAATGCGGTGAAGGGGGCTGCCGATTGGGTGAAGGAGCTTCCGGATGATCCAAAGGTGCATTTCTGCTCGTCGAGCTTCAAAGACTCGGTCCAGTTGCGGGAACGCTTAAAGCGAATCGCAGCGAACACTGCACGCCCGTTTGATGAGGTGACGGACGACGGGACCGTCGTATATGGGGTGCTCGAGCCGGCTGGCGATCTCGATGCGATCCTGGAGATTCTCGATGAGGATGAGTATGCAATCTGCGACGGGAGGGTTGAGATGGCATGGTGGGTGCTTGCCGATCTCCGTGCCGAGCTGCCAGGCAAGAAATATGTCATCGAGCGCTACCCTAACGGTGGCATGGTAGTGGAGGTGACGCCCCTCGATGCTGCGATCAAGGATTGAGCCTCTGTATGAGCGTTACCTGCGGTGGCAGGTAAAACACATACCCCGGCACATTGCCGTGATCCAGGATGGAAACCGCCGGTACGCGAGAGAACAAGGCCTTGATTCGTCGTTTGGGCATCGGCTAGGGGCAGATACCACGGAACATGTCCTCGACTGGGCGTGTGAACTTGGCGTGCGGCACATCACGCTATATGCGTTCTCTACCGAGAACTTCCGGAGAGATAAGCGTGAACTCGCCGAGCTTTTTGCACTTTTCCGGGAGAAGTTCCTCGCAATCCTGACCGATAAACGGGTGCACAAAAACCATATCCGGGTCCAGATGATAGGGGACCGCTCTCTCCTCCCCGATGACCTCCTTGAGATCATCGATGCGGCGGAGAAGGCGACGCAGCACTACTCAGAATACTTCATCAACGTTGCGCTTGCCTACGGCGGCCGGAACGAGATCGTGCATGCTGCCCGGTCGATCCTCGACGAGGTCAAGCGGGGTATCCTCGATCCTGCGACCATCAATCCCGATACCGTTGAGAGCCACCTCAATCGGGGAGAATCCATACCTCCAGTCGACCTGATCATCCGGACCGGCAACGACTGCCGGACATCCAACTTCCTCCCCTGGCTCGCGAATGGTCACGAGTCTGCCGTCTACTTCTGCGCTCCCTACTGGCCGGCATTCCGAAAGATCGATCTCTTGCGGGCAGTGAGGGTCTACGATCAGCGGATGAGATTGAAGGAGGGCTCGGGCCAGCGGGGTTGAAACTGAATCAGCAGGAGTTTATGTTGATACAGTTGCGCCTCCTCTTTTATCGTCCAAACCGGCGTGCACGTGACTGAAAATCCCTAAGCGCCCTGAGGAAGTCCACCTTTCGAAGCAGGGCCCAGTTGACGTCGAGGAAGAAGAGTTCGGAGTAGACCGACTGCCAGATGAGAAAATCGGTCAGGTGGTCCCCGCCGGTCTTGATGACGAGGTCCGGCTCATACTTGTACGTGAGGTAGGACTCAAGCAGGTCTTCGTCGACCGCCTCAGGATCGATACCGTCCTTGGCCATCCTCCTGATACAGTCGGCGATCTCCTCCCGTCCGCTCTTCCCGATCGCTACCGTCACGTCCATTCCCTCACCGCTGACCTCCTTTTTGTCCAGGTAATAGAGGGTCAGTCGCGCAATCGAGGAAATTGCGCGAATACGTGGTAGGCACCGCTCAAGGCTGGCCGGAGCGTCGGTACTGATGTGGAACATGACGCTCCTAATTCCGAGTTCGCGGGACCATTCGGTGGCACGGAAGATATTCTCGGGGGCATCGAGCATATCCTGCCCGGTGATCATGAAACAGATCTGTTCCGGGAGTTTTTGGAGATCGCGAAGGAGGATCTTCTCGTAGAGCCGATAGATCACGAGAGCCACTCCTGTAGACTGGATAGGGGTAGAGTATTCAGAATATCGTTCGGGGCGCACCAGCCCCGGCGTGCCAGTGCAATCCCGTAGCGCATATTTTCAAACTCACCGGTACGGTGAGCGTCGGTCCCTACTGCCAACTTCACTCCCTTCTTCTTCGCGTGCCAGATATAAATATCCTCAAGATCGAGCCGGTGAGGGGATGCATTGATCTCGAGTGCCGTCCCTGTTTCCGCTGCATGGTCTATCACCCGGAAGAGATCGACCGCATAGGCCGGTCTCTTTCCGAGAAGGCGGCCCGTCGGATGTCCTATGATATCCACGTGCTCGTTCTCCATTGCGGAAAGAACCCGGCGGGTCACAATGTCCTGGTTCTGGCCGAACCCTGAGTGAATACTTGCAATAACCAGGTCGAGGTCCGCAAGAATTCTATTCGGATACCCAAGCGTGCCGTCGCTCCTGATATCTACTTCACTCCCGAGAAGGAACTGGCAGGTGTGCCGCTGGTTGATCTTATCGATCGCGTCCCGCTGCTTGAGAAGAGTCTCTGGTCTCACTCTCGATGAGTGGTCGGTGATCACAATATACTCGTAGCCCCGGGTATCCCCTGCCTCGGCTACCTCCTCAAGCGACTGGCGACCGTCGCTCGCGACGGTGTGGGCATGGAGATCACCCCGCACATCATGGATATCAAC
>Ga0209537_1001036_pt1 | contig 32388 bp, 25 predicted proteins | sample BioPla4DNA1_FD_187698 | JGI IMG/M metagenome (GOLD analysis project Ga0209537, IMG submission 187698) | Biogas fermentation microbial communities from Germany - Plant 4 DNA1 (SPAdes) (version 2) | ecosystem: Engineered > Bioreactor > Anaerobic > Digestate | place: Bielefeld, North...
TCTTAAATCTTGGTCAAGGTTGTTATGAGTATCATAGAAGTTAACATTTCTAACAACACCAAGAGCGTTAGTAGAGATAACACATTTTTGGAAGTAACCAAAATGGCCATTAAGATAAGTAAGCTTAGCATCAGGGTTAGAAGAAGCAGATTTAGGCATTTGACTTTGAGCATATTTTTCAACATCAAAAGTTGAATTAGGATTATCCTTAATAATTAACTTAGAATATGCTTTAGCTTTTTTAAGTTGAGATTGATAAAACTTAGGATTATTCTCAGTAACATAAGCTTCAAATCCAGTAGTATCAGTAATTAAAACAGAAGCTAAAAATGGATTGATTTCCTTAGAAACTTCCTCAGTTACATCAACTAGATTATTAAATAAATCATTAAGATTATCAAGAAAATTTAATTTAAATCTAGAGAACTGAGATTTATCAGGTATCTTTAAAAAACCACAGAACTTACGAATTTCTGATGATATATGTAGTAATGAAATTAGTAGGTCAATAGAAGGAATAGACAAAATACTTTTAAGAATAAAAGCAGATAACATAGATTCTAAAGAGAAATCTCTTTTTCTACCAAAATGAGAATAATATTTTTGATAGAAAGAAAATGGGATAAAATCACTAATATTAATGAATTGGTTTAATAAATCAAGTAAATTATTTTGATTTTGATTATAAAACTTATCAAAATCAGTAGAAATATCGCAAAAGTTTAATTGTTTAGCTGAAACTGGCATAGGATTCTCCTTTCTTTGAGTTATGCACACTTTGTTAATGTATATATACCCAAAAATGGGGGGAATCCAGCCATTTCAATATAAATAAAAGTAGTAAATATGTGAGTTGTAGGGTTCTGCAACGAGCTAATTAAAAAGTAATAGGGGGGTATAACATGAAAAAGCTAAAAGACAATTTAATTGTTAAACTTTTGATTGGAATAGTGATTGGAATTATTTTAGGTTCAGTTGTTGGAGAAGGTGTTATACAGGTTTTACTTACTATCAAACATTTAGCTGGACAATTTATATTCTTCTGCATTCCACTAGTAATTATTGGTTTTATCGCACCAGCTATTATAAACTTACAAACTGATGCAACTAAAATGCTGGTAACTGTACTGTTTATTGCATACATATCATCTGTTGGGGCAGCAGCATTTTCAACAGTATCTGGATATATTATAATTCCTCACTTAAATATTCCTGATACTGCAGAAGGTTTAAGGGAGTTGCCTGAACTCTTGTTTAAACTTGATATACCAGCTATAATGCCAGTTATATCTGCACTAGTATTATCCATAATATTAGGTCTTGTGGTTGTATGGACAAAATCAGAAACCTTTGAAAAACTTTTAAAAGAATTTCATAACATAATGCTAAATGTTGTTGAAAAAATGGTTGTTCCGGTGTTGCCAATCTATATTCTAACAACCTTTGCAGGCTTAGCTTATGAAGGAGGAATTACCAAACAGCTACCAGTTTTCATAAAAGCTATTCTATTAGTAATCATAGGCCATTTTATTTGGATGGCTATATTATATGGAATTGGAGGCCTTATTTCTAAAAAGAATCCAAAAGAGGTATTTAAACATTATTTGCCTGCTTACTTAACTGCTGTAGGTACAATGTCAAGTGCAGCAACAATGCCGGTGGCATTAAAATGCGCAAGGAAGTCCAAGGTGCTGGATAGGGAAGTAGTTGACTTCACTATTCCTATTTGTTCACAAATACATCTTTGCGGTTCAGTTTTAACAGAAACCTTTTTTGTTATGACTATTTCACAAATACTGTATGGGGAAATGCCTCCACTAGGTACAATGATATTGTTTATAATACTATTAGGTGTATTTGCTGTTGGTGCTCCTGGTGTACCTGGAGGTACTGTAATGGCTTCATTAGGAATTGTTACAAGTGTATTGGGTTTTGATGATACAGGAGTAGCTTTATTGCTATCAATATTTGCTCTACAGGATAGCTTTGGCACAGCATGTAATATAACAGGTGATGGAGCTATAGCATTAATGCTAACAGGGTTGTTTAAAAAAGAAAAGGAGCCTGGTAAATAGGCTTGGTATTTACCAGGCTCTTTTTAGGATAATATAGCGGAAATCCTCGGTAATTCAAATGCCTAGTAGTTCACTATTTTAAAAAGAAAATTATAAAGAGCTATAAAATACTGTTGACTTTGTGAAATTTATATTGTATACTTAAATAAGCACATGCAAGCCCAGATAGCTCAGTCGGTAGAGCAGAGGACTGAAAATCCTCGTGTCGGTGGTTCGATTCCGCCTCTGGGCACCATGCGGAAGTGGCTCAGTGGTAGAGCATCGCCTTGCCAAGGCGAGGGCCGCGGGTTCGAATCCCGTCTTCCGCTCCATTCTACAATTGTAAATTAAAATGGTACATTGGTGCTGGGGCGACATAGCCAAGTGGTAAGGCAGAGGTCTGCAAAACCTTTATCCCCGGTTCGAATCCGGGTGTCGCCTCCAATGAGAACTTTTTTAAACCTTCTAATTAGAAGGTTTAATTTTTTTGTGGAGTGATATTATGAAAAACCCCTTTTTACCGATTGATTATGCAAATGTAGTTATAGTAGATGGACGTATATATGACAAGGCAAATAAAGTATTTAAAAATATGAATATAAAAGTAATACCTACCATACCTTGCAAAGAAGTTCAGGAGCCTATTTCCTATCATCCGGATATTGTTATGCATCCTGTAAATCATAAAACTTTAATAGTTGCACCAAATGTATTTGATTATTATTATGAAAGCTTATCCAAATTGGGTATAAAATTAATTGAAGGAGAGAAAAAATTAGATAAAGAGTATCCAGATGATATTGCATATAATGTGGGTAGGATAGATAACTTTGCTGTGCACAATTTTAAATATACAGATGAAAAATTAAAATTTTACTTAAAAAAAGAGAATTTAGAATTTATTAATATAAAACAGGGTTATACAAAATGCTCTATGGCAATTATAGATGAAAAGGCAATTATTACTTCAGATTATCCTATGTACAAAAAACTAGCCGCCTTAGGAATAGATGTATTACATATTAGACCGGGCTATATTAGATTAGATGGGTATGATTATGGTTTTATAGGCGGTACCTGTGGGAATTTATCCACAAGAGATATAGTATTTTCTGGGAAATTTTCAAAACACCCGGATGAAGAAAAGATTATAAAATTTTTAAAAAAATACAAAAAAAAGATAATTTGGTTAGATAATGAAGAAGCCTTAGATGTTGGGACCATAATTAGTCTAAATTGCCAATTCAGTAACTCTTTATAGAGTATATGCATATTAACATAGTGCATACTAGTAACAAGAAAGGAGACTAAACATGAATATTCAAGTGGGAGTGAATAAGAATATAGATAGAGCAAGACAACTAATCTATAGCTATTTCCCAGAAAAAAAGGTTAAAATAGAAGAAATAGATTATAATTCCAGATATTTTTTCAATATAATTCCCTTGAAAAATAGATCTTTAAAGGATTTTTACAATAGAGTTTCGGAATTAATACTAGATATAATACTAAACATATATACAGAAGATATAATAGATAAACAAATAAACTTAAATTATAAAAAGCTAAACAAAGATGAAAAAAAAGAGCTATCAGAAATATCAAAAAAACTATTATTGAATAAAGATAATTTTCTAATAGAAAAGCAGTATATCAATAATCAAATAAAAAATTATGTGTTAGAAAAAACTCTTATTTCAATAGATGGGTTTATTACCTTTAGATTAAAAGATTTTAATTTATTAATTGATTTAGCTGTAGACAAGGGAATTGAAGAATTTACTGCACGGAAAGAGTATCAAGAGTTTGTAAGTATATTAAGGTATTTTGTGGAAATACAGGAACCTAAATATAAGGTGATAGATTTAGTTTTTGAAGGTGATGAATATATACTTTTAGATGAAAAGGGACAAAAAATAGATATGGATTTCTTTAAGGATATAATAATTGAAATAGAAAAAGGAGAAATTAGTAAGGATGATATATTAATTAGTTCCTTAATAGTATTAGCTCCGGAAAATATTATAATCCATTTAGAAGAAATTCATAAAACAAAGGATGTAGTAAAAATAATAACAGATGTATTTAAAGATAGTGTATATCATTGTTTAGGTTGTGGAAGGTGTAAGGGAAGACTTGCAATAAGGCATAATAAATAATGAAGCTGATTATTCCAGCTTCTTTTTTATTTGAAAAATAAAAATAAAATGTTATTATAATACTAATAGACTACATATTGGAGGTATATATATGAGTAAAAATATAATAAAGCCATCTATACTAGCTGGATTTATGGAATTAACACCACAGGATCAGATACTTTTTAATAAAATGATGGATACCATAAGGAAAAATTATGAAAGGTTTGGATTTTTGCCTATAGATACTCCAGTTATAGAAAAAGCAGAAATACTATTAGCAAAAGGTGGAGGAGAGACGGAAAAACAAATATATAGGTTTCAAAAAGGAGATACCGACCTTGCCTTAAGATTTGATTTAACAGTACCATTGGCTAGATATGTGGCACAGCATTATTCTGAGCTTGCATTTCCCTTTAGGAGGTATCATATAGGGAAGGTATATAGGGGAGAGAAAGCCCAAAGAGGACGTTTCAGGGAATTCTATCAGTGCGACATAGATATAATAGGAAATGAAAAATTAGACATTATAAATGATGCAGAAATACCAAGTGTAATATATTCAACCTTTAAGGATCTGGGATTTGATGAATTTACTATAAAGATAAATAATAGGAAGGTGCTTAAGGGTTTTTTCCAATACTTAGGTATTGAAGATTCTCAGGAGGTTCTTAGGACTATAGATAAATTGGAGAAAATAGGCCAAGAAGGAGTGATTAAGGAACTTAAAGGACAAGACTTAGAAGAAAGTATAATAGATGAGATTATTAATTTCATTAATATAGAAGGCTCCAATTTGGAAAAAATAAAAAAACTAAAAGCTTTAAATATAAATAATGAGGTATTTAATATTGGGGTAGAAGAGCTTGAACTTGTAAATCGCTATGTAGGACTATTTGGAGTGCCTGAAGAAAACTTTTCTATAGATTTAACTATAGCAAGAGGATTGGATTATTATACTGGAACAGTGTATGAAACCTTTTTAGATAATTATCCTGACATAGGAAGTATTTGTTCTGGAGGAAGGTATGATGACCTGGCAGGTTTTTATACAAAGCAAAAACTTCCTGGTGTAGGAATTTCCATAGGACTTACAAGGCTTTTTTATCAATTGACAGAAGCCAAACTAATTAAATCAGAAGACAAATCATTAACAAAAGTAATAATAATACCTATGGGAGATTATTTAGAGAAATCAGTGGAAACTGCTAGTGTACTAAGGCAAAATAGTATAAATACGCAAGTTTACTTAGAAAATGTGAAAACAGGTAAAAAGTTCAGTTTTGCGGATAAGTTAGGTATTCCTTATGCAATAATTATTGGAGAGGAAGAATTTAAAAAGAATCTCTATACCTTAAGAAATATGAAAACAGGAGAGCAAAATTTATTAACATTAGAAGAAATATTGAATATATTAAAATAAAATAAATGTTAATATATTGAATAATTGGGTATCAAATGTTATAATATATAACTAAATATTAGAATTATAATCAAATATAAAAGGCTAGGAAGGGAAGAGTAGGTTGTGGAAACCATCAAGAGAGGGGAGTGCCTTAGGCTGGAAGCCTCCCTATGGGGAAACAACTGAAGACCACCCCGGAGCCGCATCCCTAATAAGGATAGCCGCTAAAAGCGTTATTTAAATTGAGTACCAATTAGGGTGGAACCACGGGAGTTATCTCTCGTCCCTGCATATGCAGTGACGAGAGTTTTTTAATTATATATGAAATAAAATAAATGAAAGGAGAATAGATGTGGAAAGTATAGTGATAACATTGCCAGACGGTTCTAAAAAAGAATATAAAAAAGGCGTTAAATTATTAGAAGTTGCACAGGATATAAGTGAAGGATTAGCCAGAGTGGCACTTGGAGCGGTAGTAAATGGTAAAACTAAGGGATTACAAGAGACAGTTGATGAAGATGCAGAAGTAAGATTTGTTAAATTCGAAGATAAAGAAGGGAAAGAAATATTCTGGCATACATCTGCACATATAATGGCCTTAGCAGTTAAGAGGCTATTTCCAGATGTTAAATTTGCCATTGGCCCGGCTATAGATAATGGATTTTACTATGATTTTGATACAGAGCATAGATTTAGTCCAGAGGATTTAGAAAAAATTGAAGAAGAAATGAAGAAAATAGTAAAGGAAAACCATGAGCTAGAAAGATTTATAATGCCAAGGGAAGAGGCATTAGGCTATTTTAAAGAAAAGGGAGAAGTTTACAAGGTAGATTTGATTGAAAACTTCCCGGAAGATGAGGAAATTTCATTTTACAAGCTGGGAGAATTTACAGACCTCTGTGCTGGTCCCCATTTATTAAATACTAAAAAGGTAAAGGCTATTAAACTATTAAGTATAGCAGGGGCCTACTGGCGTGGAGATGAAAAGAATAAGATGCTTCAAAGAATATATGGTATTACTTTTGAAAAGAAAAAGGATTTAGATGAGTACCTGGAAAGGCTGGAAGAGGCTAAGAAGAGGGATCATAGAAAGCTAGGAAAGGAATTAGACCTATTTAGCATACAAGAAGAAGGACCAGGATTCCCATTTTTCCATCCAAAAGGAATGATAATTAGAAATATACTAGAAGAATTTTGGAAAAAAGAGCATGTTAAAAGGGGATATGGTGAAGTTAAAACTCCTATCATATTAAATGAAAGTTTATGGCAACAGTCAGGCCACTGGGATCATTATAAGGAAAATATGTACTTTACAGAAATAGATGATAATCCTTATGCCATAAAACCAATGAATTGTCCAGGCGCCATACTTATATACAAATCTAAACTTCATAGCTATAGGGATCTTCCACTAAGATGGGGTGAATTGGGATTAGTACACAGGCATGAGCTCTCAGGCGCTCTTCATGGCTTAATGAGAGTTAGAAGTTTTACACAGGATGATGCCCATATATTTGCATTGCCATCCCAGGTAAAAGATGAAATTAAAGGGGTAATAGATTTAGCAGACTATATATATAGTATATTTGGATTTAAGTATCATGTAGAGCTAAGTACAAGGCCTGAAAATTCCATGGGAACTGAGGAACAATGGGAATTAGCTACAAATGCATTAAAAGAGGCCTTGGAGGAAAAGGGAATTGACTATATAGTAAATGAAGGGGATGGAGCCTTCTATGGTCCAAAAATAGATTATCATCTGGAAGATGCCATAGGAAGGACTTGGCAATGCGGAACAATCCAACTTGACTTCCAAATGCCAGAAAGATTTGACTTAACTTATATAGATAAAGATAATGAAAAGAAACGTCCAGTTATGATTCACAGAACCATATTGGGAAGTATTGAAAGATTTATGGGAATACTAATAGAACACTATGCAGGTAAGTTCCCTGTATGGATAGCCCCAGTTCAAGTTTCCATACTTCCTATATCCGATAAGTTTAATGACTACGCCTATGAACTAAAGAAAGAAATGGAAGAAAAAGGATTAAGGGTTGAAGTAGACGATAGAGCTGAAAAGATTGGATATAAAATAAGAGAAGCAAGACTGCAAAGAATCCCTTATATGCTTGTTGTAGGTGAAAAGGAAGTAGAAAATAGGCTTGTATCAGTAAATAAAAGGGATAAGGGGGATATTGGCCAATATAGGGTTGAAGATTTCTTAAATATGATACTGGAAGAAATAGAAAATAAAACAAACTAAAATGGGTGCTTAGCACCCATTTTTTAATCTATTAATCCATTTTCTACAAGCCAATCCCTTGCAACTTCTTTAGAGTCTTGTTGTTCAATATCTACTTTAGCATTTAATTTTGCCATTTCCTCATCTGTTAATAATCCTGCAAGGCTATTTAATATTTCTTCTAATTCAGGATATTTTTCAAGGGTATCGTTTCTTATAAGAATAGCTGCATCATATGGTGGAAAGTAGTTTTTATCGTCTTCTAATATTTTTAAATTAAATGCTGGAATTCTACCATCTGTGGCAAAGGCTACACTTACATCTACCTGTTTTTCATTAATTGCAGTGTACAATAGTCCTGGGTCCATTCCTTTTGCTTCCTTAAATTCAAATCCATAGGCTTCCTTCATGCCGCTGTATCCATCGTCTCTTTCCATAAACTCTTGAGTAGCAGCAAATGAAAACTCTGCAGCATATTCTTCTAAATCAGATATTTTTTCTATACCCAACTCCTCAGCCATATCTGCTCTCATAACAATAGCATAGGTATTATTAAATCCTAAAGGTTCTAACCAAGTTATACCAAACTCTTCATCATATCTTTCTTTAACAATTCTATAAGCCTCATCTGCATTATTTACAACTTCTTCATCTAATATACTAACTAGACCTGTTCCAGTATAGTCTACTGAAATGTCTAAATCTCCAGATTGTAGGGCAGTAAATACTATATTAGTACCTCCTAAAAATGGTTTTCTATTGACAGTTAAATCAGTTTTTGCTTCTATTAGTTCGCTTACTAAATGGACCATAATGTCCTGCTCTGTAAATTCTTTACCACCTACAGCAATAGTTTTTTCTTCAGAATTAGCGGTGTTACTGCCACAAGCAGTTACTGATATAAGAAAGATAAATGCTATTGAAATCAATAAAAACTTTTTAATTTTTACTAATTTCATATTAATTCTCCTTTCACAATTTATTTTCTTAACCCTTTTGGGGTTAATTGTCTTTCTAAAAATCTAAATATAGAGTCAAATAATACAGCTAAAACAGCTGATGGTACAGCCCCTGTTAATATAAGACCAGGATTAACAGAAGCAATTCCTCTAAATATTAAATCACCAAGTCCACCTGCACCAATAAGAGAAGCTAAAGTTGCAACTCCAATCGTCATAACAGTAGCAGTTCTAATTCCAGCCATTATAATTGACAAAGAAAGAGGAATTTCAATCATATACAGCACCTGGAAAGAAGTCATTCCCATTCCTTTGCCAGCTTCTTTAGCAGCTTCATCACAGTTTACAATTCCTGTATAAGTATTTTGAAGTATTGGTAATAGTGCATATATAGTAAGTGCAATGACAGCTGGTTTTCTACCTATGCCGAAAAATGGTATCATAAAACCTAATAAGGCTACACTGGGAATTGTTTGAAAGACAGATGCTATTTTAATTATTACACTAGCAAATTTTCTATGGCGGGTTATAAATATACCTAATGGAATGCCAATTAATACAGCAATAGCAAGGGACATTAAGCTAATGCTTAAATGGGACAGTATACTATCTAAAACCATAGGCCAGCGTTCAATTGTTGTATTTATAAAAGAAGAAAGCAAACTTTCACCATTCATACCTATCCCTCCTTCTAATTATCCTTAATTACTTTATTTGCTAGTAATTTGACTAAACTACCGTTTGTAATTACACCTTTTACTTTTTTATTATCATCAAGAACTAGCACATATCCCTTATTGGATTCTTTAATCATTATTAGCGCCTTTTCAACAGAGTCATTTTCTTTAATGCAAGCATAATCAGTCCTTACAATATCTTTAATCTTCAATTTTTCATCATTATAATTTCTATAGATATCCCAAGAACTAGCTACACCTTTGTATTGATTGCTTTTATTAACTACTATTAAGCTGTCAACCCTGTTTTGCCTTAATTGATTAATGGCTTCAGCTAATCCTTTGTCTTCTCTAATAGTAATTGCTTTTGAAATGAATTCATCTATTGGTGGAAAATCAAATCCATTATATGAGTTCAACCTTTTTTCACCAATGAAATTTTTTACGAAATCATTAGCTGGATGTCTTAAAATTTCTTCAGCCGTATTAAGTTGAACAATTTCACCTTCACGCATTATACAAATTCTATCAGCAATTTTTAGTGCCTCGTCCATATCGTGGGTTACAAATACAATAGTTTTATCTAGTTTATTATGCAGATTTAATAATTCATCTTGTAACTGCTCCCTACTAATAGGGTCTAAAGCGCTAAAAGGCTCATCCATCAATATAATAGGAGGGTCTGCAGCCAATGCCCTAATAACACCTATTCTCTGTTGTTGACCACCAGATAGTTCTGTAGGATATCTATTTTTATAGATTTCAGGGTCTAGTCCAACCATTTCTAATAGTTCGTCTACTTTTTTTAAATATTTTTTTGGATCCTGCTTTTTCAACTTTGGAACCAAAGCTACATTATCTTGAATAGTCATATGAGGGAAAAGACCTATTTGTTGTATAACATAGCCTATATTTCTTCGAAGTTCTACAGGATTTCTGTGCTTTATAGAATTTCCATTTATAAATATTTCTCCTTTTGTAGGGTCAATAAGCCTATTTATCATTTTCATAGTGGTAGTTTTTCCACAGCCAGATGGACCAATTAAAACTAAAAGCTCCCCTTTATTCACTCTTAAGTTAATGTTTTTTAATACTTCAAAATTGTCTTCATATACCTTAGATACTTCTTTGAATTCAATCATGAAACCAACCTCCTTCCATAGCTTTCTATTTTATAATAGAAAGTAACAACTTTTTTATAAAATAAGGTTGTCAGATAATAGGTTTTATTATAGCATAATATCACTTTCCTGTAAAGAAAAAAGAACCGCTCTAAAAGAACGGTTCTAAATTACTCGGCTTTGTTTATATATTTTTTTACATTGTAAACATTGTCTTCTTCTGAAACAAAACACACAACATCTCCTTCTTTAAATCTAAAATAAGGACCAGGAGATAGTATGGTTTTACTATTTCTTATAATTGCAATTATTGTTGCCTTAGTATTTTGCCAAAAGTTTATTTCATCAATAGACTTGTCGACTAAGTGGCTATTAGGGCAAATAGTCTCCTTATGATGATTTAGTACATCCATATCTCTAAAATAAATTGTATCTTGCACTAAAGTTTCAAGTTTATTGGCTAGTTCATTTTCTATTTTGTTTTTTTCAGATAAGAGCTCTTTGATGTTGCTTAAAAGTGTATTTAGGTTGTTTTTAATATTAAATTTATCTATGAAGTGTTTTGCATTAGTCTTTGATATTACGTATATGCCACTTTTTTCTCGAACCTTTACTACATTCATATCTTGAAGTAAAGCCATAGATCTTCTAATGGTTTCAGGGGAAACATTGTATTCTGCAGCAAGGGTTGAACGACCTTTTAATTTGTAGCCTTCTGGGAATTCCCCTCTATATATTCTATGGGCAATATCTATTGAAATTTTTACATATCTTGGGGTATCTTTTTTCGTAGTTTTACTCAATTTCATCCTCCTCCAACTGAACTAACTAATGAGTACTTATTTCATTCTATCATATATTTATAGAAAATAATTAACCCAATAGAAACAGCGTTCAAACTTTATTAAAAACTTAGACTATAGGCATTAGACTTCTGGAAATTTACTAAAGATATGAAGCTAGCTATATTAATAAGATCTGCTAAGACTTTAAACATGCTTCGCAATTTTACAATTTATATCCTATAGGAAAATAGTAAAAGAACCTATATTATATAAAAAATTTAGGCATACAGATAAATAGACAGATTATAGAAGATGACAAGCTGCCATTTATCTATATGCCTTTAATTTATTGGTCTAATATGTTATATATTTTAAATGGATATATACCTAAATGCTTATTAACTTGCAAAATCTGTTGACTTTTCATAATCCTTGAATATTTCTTCTAGTTCATCCTCTTCTATGCTTTCCTTTTCCATAAGTATATTAGAAATTTTGTAAAGTAGGTCTATATTTTCTTCTAAGATTCTTTTAGCTTTTTCATATGCCTTATCTAGTATTTTGTTTATTTCATTATTTAGTATTTCATAATTAAATTTTAAGAAATTATCATTTATAACCATAAGCCCTAAATCACTCATGCCATAGTCGCATACCATTTCTCTTGCAATTTTAGTAGCTTTATCTAAATCATCCTTAGCACCAGTTGTTACTTCATTAAATACAAGGTCCTCTGCAGCTCTTCCAGCCAATAATATGGAAATCTTATTTAACAACTCCTTTTCTGTTAATAAATATCTGTCTTCTTCAGGGAATTTTAATACGTATCCTAAGGCATGGCCTCTAGGCACAATAGATATTTTTTGCACCTTATCCATGTTAAGTACCTTTGCCACAATAGCATGACCTGCTTCATGTATGGATACAGTCTTTTTCTCCTTTTCAAGAACAGTTGGATTTTTTATTTGCAATCCTGCTAGAACCCTTTCAATGGCCATATCAAAATGTTCTGCTGTTATCTTATTTGAATTATATCTCACAGCAATTATGGCTGCTTCATTAGCGATATTTGCCAGATCGGCTCCTGATAATCCATGGGTTTTCTTTGCCAGTTCTTTTATGTCAACATCACTATCCAATGGTTTGTTTCTTGTATGGACCTTAAGTATTTGTTCCCTTGCCTTCATATTTGGATTTCCTACATATATATGTCTGTCAAATCTTCCTGGCCTTAAAAGGGCTTCATCTAGAAGATCCAGCCTGTTTGTAGCTCCAATTACTACAACAGTTTCATTTGTATTAAATCCGTCCATTTCTACCAATAGCTGGTTTAGTGTTTGGTCCTTTTCATTATTTGATTCTAAATTTCTTTTTGAACCTATAGCATCAATTTCATCTATGAAAATAATGCTTGGAGCTTCTTTTTTTGCCTTTTCAAATAGGGTCCTGACTCTCTTAGCTCCAACACCTACATATTTTTCTACAAACTCTGAACCACTTGCATATAGGAAGGTTGAATTTGTTTCTCCAGCTACAGCTTTAGCAAGTAGAGTCTTTCCAGTACCAGGGGGACCATAAAATAGTATACCCTTAGGAATATGGGCGCCCATTTTAATGTATTTGCTGGAATTGTTAATGAAGTCAATGGTTTCTTGAAGCTCTTCTTTTATCTCCTCAAGACCTGCTACATCTCTGAAAGAAATATCTGGTTTGTCTTTTTCCTTGTTATTTGCTTTATCATTGGACAGAACTGAAGGTACTAATTGTGGCTTTGAAGTGTTAGGCTTATACATTAGGTATACTATTAAAGTTATTACCCAAACTGTAATCCTATCACCCAAAGTAAATCTTTTAATAGGTGATGGATTAATTAAATCAACAGCCATTATTATAGATAGAACTATACTTATTACTAAAATTGTAAGGAGTATATTTTTCTTTTTCAAATTATCCCACCTTTTGTTTCTATAGTTATAGAATATAGTGTAACCATTTAATTTTTTAATATAAAAGGAATACAATAAAAGTTGTAGGAAATAATATGAAACGTTATAATACTATTAATAGGAAGAGGGAGGTGCCAATTTGGATTTTATTGAACTAATTGACAGTTATAGGGAAGATATTATAAAATCCACTCAGGAAATTGTAAGAATTAAAAGTGTTGAGGGTGAAAAAAAGCCTAACATGCCCTTTGGAGAAGGAGTCTATTTAGCCCTTGATTATGCATTAAAGCTTGCAAAAGATATGGGATTTAAAATTAAAAATCTGGACAATTATGCAGGCCATGCCGAAATGGGAGAGGGTGATGAAACTGTAGGTATATTAGTACATTTAGATGTGGTGCCAGAAGGGGATGGTTGGACTTACCCACCTTTTGGCGGAGAAATTCATGAAGGGAAAATATATGGGAGAGGGACTATAGACAATAAGGGTCCTGCCATTGCCTGCCTATATGCTATGAAGGCTTTAAAGGAGGCAGGTGTAGATTTAAATAGAAAAATAAGAATAATATTTGGGACCAATGAAGAAAGTGGTTGGGAATGTGTAAAATACTATTTTCAACATGAAAAAGCCCCAGATATGGCCTTTACTCCTGATGCTGAATTTCCTGTGATATATGGAGAAAAGGGAATTTTAGTATTTGATTTAGTTAAAAAAATAAAATGGGACCAGGAAGAAAAATTTGTTTTAAAGGATTTAAAGGGCGGCAATGCTCCTAATATGGTGCCGGATTTTTGTGAAGCTGTAATTGAAACTGAAGATGTATCTCAAATAGAGGAAAAATTTAATAGCTTTGTCGAAAATACTAAATATCCACTTTACATGAAAAAGGATAAAAATATAATTACTATTTCAGCTGAAGGAATATCTGCCCATGGAAGTACACCTGAAAAGGGTAAAAATGCTATTACATACCTTATGGCTTTTTTAGGAAAGATATTTGGGAAATCATCAGATATTGGTGAGTTTATAAGGGTATATAATGAAAGGATTGCTTTTAAGCATCATGGAGAAAGTATAGGGGCGGCCTTTGAAGATGATATATCAGGCAAGTTAAATTTTAATCCTGGAATGATAAGGTTAGAAGATGATGAAATAAGGCTTACTATTAATATAAGATATCCAATCAAGTCTACTGCCCAGGAAGTTTATGAGGGTATAAGGAATAATTTAAAGGATACCGGTATAGAGCTTATAGAAGGGAAATCTGATAATAAGCCCTTATATGTGCCAAAGGATAGTGAATTAGTTAAAAAGTTGATGAAAGTCTACAGGGAACAGACAAAGGATGTAGAAAGTGAACCTATAACAATTGGGGGAGGAACCTATGCAAGGGCATTACAAAATGCAGTAGCTTTTGGACCTGTATTTCCAGGGCAGGAGGATGTAGTTCACCAAAAAGATGAATATATATCCATAGAGCACCTTATGAAAATTACAAAAATATATGCCCATGCCCTATATGAGTTAGCAAAATAAATAAAAAACATTTGACAAACCATTTATTATAACATATAATGTTATTGCCAATTAAATAATGGGTTAAACCAAGTAGAAGTATCCGCTTCTCACCTTATAGCCATGGCTCATAAGGTTAAGTAATAAAATTAAAATAGCATAAGCTATTTTAATTCCTTGTGCATAAAAGCGGGTATTGTACCCGCTTTTCTTGTTACTCTCAATAATTTTAGGAGGTGCAGTAATATTAAAGAACTTCAAATAAATGAAGAAATAAGAGATAAGGAAGTAAGACTAATTGATGTTGATGGGAATCAAATAGGTATAGTTCCCATTAAAAAGGCCTTGGATTTAGCTTATGAAAGAAACCTTGATTTAGTAAAGGTAGCACCTAATGCCAAGCCACCAGTATGTAGAATTATGGACTATGGTAAGTACAAATATGAGCTAGCTAAAAAGGAAAAGGAAGCTAAAAAGAAGCAAAAAATTATTAACGTTAAAGAGGTTAGGCTTACTCCAAGTATTGAAGAGCATGATTTAAAAGTTAAGGCAAAGAGAGCTAATGAATTCTTGCAAAATGGAGACAGAGTGAAAGTATCTGTTAGATTTAGAGGTAGAGAATTAGGACATACTGAAATAGGTAAAGAAGTTCTTATGAAATTTGCAGAACTTACTAGTGAATATGGTGCAATTGAAAAACAACCTAAACTAGAAGGTAGAAATATGGTTATGTTCATAGTTTCTAAAAAAGAGTAAATAGGGAGGTAAATAATATGGCATATAAAATGAAAACACATAGAGGAGCAGCTAAAAGATTTAAAAGAACTGCTACAGGTAAAATAAAAAGATTTAAGGCATATAAAAGCCATTTAACTGGTAAAAAATCACCAAAAAGGGTTAGAACTTTAAGAAAATCTACTCTTGTAAGTAAAAGCGACCAAAAGAGAATTGATCAATTGATACCAAGATAATAGATAAACATAAACGAAGGAGGTAATATAAATGGCAAGAGTAAAAAGAGGAGTAACAGCTAGAAAAAGGCATAAAAAAGTATTAAAACAAGCAAAGGGATATTATGGTGCAAAGAGCAAATTATATAGAGTGGCTAATCAAGCTGTAATGAAATCTTTAAGCTATGCATATGCTGGTCGTAAACAAAGAAAGAGACAATTTAGAAGACTTTGGATTTCACGAATAAATGCTGCAGCAAGAGCTAATGGTATGAACTATAGCACCTTTATTAACGGCTTAAAGAAAGCAAATGTTGATATAAACAGAAAAATGCTATCTGAGATGGCAATTAATGATCCAGAAGGTTTTGCTAAATTAGTTGAAATTGCAAAAGAAGCTTAAAATTAAAAGTTCCGGTCACGGGACTTTTAATTTTATATGGTAAAATTAGGAAAAGTAGGGGAAAATATGATAACCATAACAAGCTCATCAAACCCAACTATAAAAAAAATAAAATCACTGCATAGAAAAAAGGATAGATGGATAAATAAGCTATATATAGTAGAAGGCATTAAAATGGTAGAAGAAATTATTGATAATGGTTATGATGTTGAATACTTATTATATACTGAAAAGCTTTTTGATTTAAAAGGAGGAGTTGAACTATTTAATAGGATTAAGCATTATGAAAATTTAATAAATCTGCCTGACAATTTATATAAGGAAATCAGCAAAGTAGAGACTCCTCAGGGCATTATGGCAGTTTTACCCTTTAAAGAAACTTCTATTGAGAATATTTTAAAAAAATCTAATCCTTTTTTAATTTTGTTAGATAGAATACAAGACCCTGGAAATTTAGGTACCATAATAAGGACTGCTGATGCATTTGGAGTAGACGGCATTTTAATATCAGAAGGTTCTGTAGATGGATATAATCCAAAAGTTGTTAGAGCCACCATGGGATCTATTTTTAGAGTTAATATACTCCATATAAAGAAAAGTTTAAATATTTTAGAAGAATTGAAAAATAGGGGAATAAAAATTTATTCAACTTCCTTACAAGGGAAAAATTATATTCAGGAAATAAATTTTAAAATACCCTCACTTTTAATAATAGGAAATGAGTCAAAAGGGGTATCAGATGAACTTTTAAATATGGCCCATAGTCTAATAAAAATTCCCATGGTAGGAAAAGCAGAATCTTTAAATGCAGCAGTGGCCTCATCTATTATAATGTATGAAGCCATGAAGCAAAGGTTCCTATAGTATTGTAATTTAATACCATAGATGCTATAATTTAAAGAATAGTTAGACAATGATAATAGTTGTGTTTAAGAAAGGAGTCTAGTTATGAAGGATAAACTGTTAAATATAAAAGAAGAGGCAATATCTTCTGTACATGAAGCAAAGGATTTAGATGACCTTGAAAATTTAAGAGTTAAGTACCTAGGCAAAAAAGGACAGTTGACATTGCTGCTCCGTGAAATGGGCAAGCTTTCAAAAGAAGAAAGGCCAGTTATAGGAAAGCTTGCAAACGAGGTAAGGGAGGCCATAGAAAAGGAACTGGCTGAGGCAAAAGAAAGCTTTAGGGAGAAAATGAAGCTAGAAAAAATAGAGCAGGAAAAAATAGATGTTACCATATCACAAAGAAAAAAGAGATTAGGCCATCGCCATCCACTACTTGCAACTATTGAAGAGTTAGAAAATCTATTTATGAATATGGGCTTTAGTGTTATAGATGGTCCGGAAATAGAAACTGTATATAACAATTTTGATGCATTAAATACCCCTGAAAATCACCCATCAAGAGATTTGACTGATACATTTTATATCACAGAAGATATACTATTGAGAACCCATACTTCTCCTGTTCAAATAAGGTCCATGCTAGAAAGAGGAGCACCTTTAAGAATGGTTTCAGCTGGTAGAACATTTAGGTTTGATGATGTTGATGATACCCACTCACCAATGTTCCATCAAATAGAAGGACTTGTTGTCGGCGAAAATATTACTTTGGCAAATCTAAAATATACTATTGATGTCTTTGTTAAAGAGTTATTTGGACAGGATATGAAGACAAGATTTAGACCTCACTATTTTCCTTTTACAGAACCAAGTGCAGAAGTAGATGTATCCTGTATTTCCTGCAAAGGAAAGGGCTGTTCTGTATGTAATGGAACAGGGTGGTCTATGGAACTATTAGGATGTGGTATGGTACATCCAAAGGTACTTGAGAACTGTGGTATTGATCCAGAAAAATATTCTGGTTTTGCCTTTGGTATGGGAGTAGACAGAATAACCATGATTAAATATGGAATAAATGATATTCGTCTTTTATTTGAAAATGACAACAGATTCTTAGAACAATTCTAGCTTTTAAGGAGGATTAAGATGTTAGTACCTGTTAAGTGGTTAAAAGATTATGTAGATTTGGAAGATATAAGCTCTAAGGAATTAGCAGATGAACTTACTTTGTCAGGTTCCCACGTAGAGTCAATAAAATCATTAGGTGAAGATGTTGAAAATGTGGTAGTTGGTAAAATAGAAAAAATAGAAAAGCATGAAAATGCTGATAAGCTTTTAGTATGTACAGTAGATACAGGCAAGGAAATATTGACTATTGTAACAGGAGCAAAGAATATTAAAGAGGGGGATTATGTACCTGTTGCCTTAGTAGGTGCAAAGCTGCCTGGAGGTATTGAAATAAAAAAGACTAACTTTAGAGGCATAGACTCCTTTGGAATGTTATGTTCCTTAAAAGAATTGGGATATGAAGATAATGTGATACCAAAGTATCAAAGAGATGGGATACTAATACTTGATAAGGAATATCAACCTGGTACAGATATAAAGGAAGTACTTGGACTTCATGGAGAAATTATAGAATTTGAAATAACACCAAATAGGCCAGATTGCCTATCCCTAATTGGTATGGCTAGGGAAACAGCCGCAACTTTCAATAGGAAACTTGAACTTCCTAAAATAGAAATTAAGGATGAAGTAGACCATATACATGATTATGTAGAAAAAATAGAGGTAGATGAAACCTTATGTAACAGATATTATACTAGAGTTATAAAAGATGTTAAAATAAAGGAATCACCTCTCTGGCTACAAACTAGACTTATGGAGGCTGGAGTTAGACCTATAAACAATATAGTAGATATAACTAACTATGTAATGCTTGAATTTGGGCAGCCTTTACATGCCTTCGATTTAAAGAAGTTAAAGCATAATAAAATAGTAGTAAGAACTGCTAAAGAAGGGGAAAAAATTGTAACCCTGGATAATGTAGAAAGAAACCTTAATAATACCCACCTGCTTATAACTGATGGAGAAGAACCAATAGGTATAGCTGGTGTAATGGGAGGCCTTGATTCAGAGATTACAGAAGATACAGAAATAGTCTTATTAGAATCTGCTAACTTTAATGATAAATCCATAAGAAAAACAGCAAAGAGTCTTGGCCTTAGAACAGAAGCATCTTCCAGATATGAAAAAGGTTTAGATCCAAATTTATGTGAGCTGGCAGCGGAAAGGGTATGCCAATTAGTTGAGGAAATAGGAGCAGGTAAAATAGTTAAGGGTGTAATTGATGTATATCCAAATAAGCGTGAAGAAAAAACTATAAAATTGAGACCTGAAAAAGTAAATAGCCTACTTGGTGTAGAGCTTACAACTGAAGAAATGATAGGCTACCTTGAGAGACTATGCCTTAAGACTAAAGAAGAAGAAGGCCTATTACATGTTACTATTCCTACATATAGATTGGATTTGGGAATAGAAGTTGATCTAATAGAGGAAATAGGAAGGCTATATGGATTTCACAATGTAGAAAGCCAACCCTTAAAAGGAGAGTTAACAAGGGGAGAAAAATCTTATAATAGGTTAGTTGAAGACAAGGCCAAATCAATATTACAAGGTTTAGGATATAATGAAGTTATGACATATTCTTTTATAAGTCCTAAGGCTTATGATAGAATAAATATTGAGAAAGAAAGTCCTTTGAGAAACTATATAGAGATAATGAACCCTCTAGGAGAAGACTATAGTGTTATGAGAACTACCTTAATTCCCAATATGCTTGACCTACTAGTAAGGAATTATAACCGTGGAGTTAAGGAATGCTATACCTATGAAATTGGAAATACATTTATTCCAAAGGAACTACCATTAAAAGAACTTCCATACGAGAAAAAAGTATTAATTATAGGTATGTATGGAGATGAGGATTTTTATAGCTTGAAGGAAAGTGTAGAAATACTATTTGAAAGATTAGGTATCAGGGATTTAGAGTTTGTTCCAGAAAAGAATAATCCTACCTTCCATCCTAATAGAAGTGCATTGATATTAAAGGATGGGGAAAGCTTTGGAATATTGGGTGAAATTCACATTGATGTAATGGAAAACTATGATTTAGACAAGAGAATATATATAGCCGATTTGGATTTTGAAAAGATTGTTCAACATGCCAATTTAGAAAGAAGATACAAGCCATTGCCAAAATACCCAGCTATAACAAGGGATATTGCAGTAGTTGTAGACATGGATATTACAGTAGGAGAAATACAAAAGGAAATTCTTTCAAAGGGTGAAGGATTAATTGAAAATGTTGAGCTCTTTGATGTGTATACCGGAGCACAAGTCGAGGAAGGGAAGAAGAGTTTAGCCTTTTCAATAATATATAGATCCCATGAAAGAACCTTAGTAGATGAAGAGGTAAACAAAATACAAGACAATATAATACTGGCTTTGAAGGATAAATTTAATGCAAACTTAAGAAGTTAAGGGGTAGAATTTTTTCTACTCCTTAAAATAATAGAGGATTTTGGAGAAATATGTAGAATATCCATAGTAAAGATATTTAAAGGGAGAGGATAAGTTATGACAAATAAAAAGAAGGTAAATGTAACAATAGATGGTCGTAACTTTACAGTAATAGGGGATAGCTCTGAAGATTATATAAAAAAGCTTGCAGATTATGTGGACAAGAAGATTAAGGAAATGACACAGAAAAATGATAAATTAAGTAGTTCAATGGCTGCTACTTTAGCATGTTTAAATATATCAGATGAATTATATAAATTAAAAAGGGAATTAGAGACCTTGAAAAAGAAAGCAAAGGATCCTTTGGAAAACTATGAAAACCTAATAAAAGAATTAAATATGGAAAGGGCTAAAAATGAAGAATTAAATAAGAAAATAGAGACATATAAAGATGAGATATTGGATGCAAAAAGGCAAAATGAGCAGCTGAATAATGAAATAGAAATTTTAAATAAAGCACTGGAGATGAAGGAAGAGGAATTAAATGAAAGTCAAAAACTTATAAAAAAGCTTCAGGATAAAGTGTTTGAAAATCAATTGGAGCTATTAGAAGTTAAAAAAGAACTGGAAGAAGTAATAAAAACCTACGATAGCGAAAAAAACCTATTTAGCAAGGAGGAAGTTAATTAGTGACAATTAAAAAAGTCGAATTACTAGCTCCTGTTGGTAGTATGGAAAGCTTATATGCAGCTGTACAAAATGGAGCAGATGCAGTATATTTAGGAGGGAAGTTATTTAGTGCAAGGCAATATGCTTCTAATTTTGATTATGAAGAGTTAAAGGAAGCTGTAGAATATTGCCATTTAAGGAATGTGAAAGTTTATGTAACAGTAAATGTACTAATAGATGACGGTGAAATGAAAAAAACATTAGATTATATAAAATACCTATATGATATAAATGTAGATGGACTCATAGTACAGGATCTTGGGCTTTCACATATGGTAAGGAAAATATTTCCCCGCTTTGAACTGCATGCCAGCACCCAGATGACTATAAATAATCTACCAGGGGCTATTTTTTTGAAAAATTTAGGATTTAAAAGAGTAGTTTTAGCAAGAGAAACTCCTTTAGAAGAAATCAGGAAAATACATGAAAATGTTGATATAGAACTTGAAGCATTTGTACATGGGGCCTTGTGTGTATCATATTCTGGACAGTGTTTAATGAGTAGCATTTTAGGTGGCAGAAGCGGAAATAGAGGAAAATGTGCACAGCCCTGTAGAATGCCTTATAGTATTGTAGATTATAGCAATGGTAAGATAGCCTTTAGTGAGTGGGATAAAAAATATGTATTAAGCCCTAAAGACTTAAATACTTTAGAAAAGATTTATGAATTAATAAATGCAGGAGTTGTATCTTTAAAAATAGAAGGAAGAATGAAAAGGCCTGAATATGTAGCTACAGTAGTTAAAATGTATAGAAAGGTTCTTGATTTGGGAATAGACAGTCTAAATGAAGAGGAGAAAAAGGATGTAATTCAAATATTTAATAGAGGTTTTACAAAAGGAATTAGCTTTGGAGATTTTGGAAGGAAGTTTATATCCTATGATAGGCCTGATAATAGAGGAGTGTTAGCAGGGCGAGTAGTTAAGATTGATAAAAACAATCTTTATATAAAGTTAGACATTGAGGTAGAAAAAGGCGATGGAATAGAATTAAGTACTGCAAAGGGTCAAACTATTGGAACAGTTTTAAACAATGGCGGATTGAAGGGACAAATTTTAAAGATTAATAAAATAAATAATGTACAAATAGGGTCTAAAGTTTATAGAACATCAAGTGTAAAACTTTTGGAAAAGGCTAGACAATCATATGAGAGGGAGAATAAAAAATTTCCAATAGATATATATGTAGATATATCAATTGGAAAACCTGCTAGACTAAGGGTTAAATATAATGATAATATGTTGGAAATCACTTCAGACCATATAGTGGAAGAGGCAAAAAAGGTCTCCCTAACAGGAGAAAGGGTTTTGGAACAGCTTTCAAAACTAAATGATACTGTATATTTTATTGATAATATTAAGATAAATCTAGAAGAAAATTCTTTTATGCCTGTAAGCACAATTAATGACTTAAGGAGACAGGCCATAGAAAGACTTGATAAGCTAAGACTTACCCCGCTAAGAACAAAAATAAACGATTATGACTACAATAATAAGGTTAATAAGTATTTTACATTTTCTAGTAAAGACAATAATGATAAACTTATAAGTGTTTCTGTAAATAACAAGAAGCAGTTTGATAAGCTTAATTTAAATAAGCTAGACAGAGTATATATTGGATTTGATGAGGATTTAGAAAATTCAATATTAAAGGTGAAGGAAAAAAACAAGGAAGTTTATATAAATACAGATAGAATAATGTACTTAGATGATTTTAATAAGCTAAAAAGTAAAATAGATTCTGTGAAGGGTATAATAGATGGAGTATCTGTGTCAAATCTTGGAACACTGCAATTTGTAAAGGAAAATTATGATTTAAACATTCATGGTAATATAGGCCTAAATGTATTTAATAGTTTTACAGTTAAGGCTTTAGAAGCAGAAGGTCTAAAAAGTGTTACCTTATCACCAGAGCTAACCCTAAATCAGATTGAAAAAATAGGAAGTAGAAGCTCCCTTAATCTTGAAACTATTGGATATGGATATTTACCCTTAATGACTATGAAGCATTGTCCCATGTCCCTTGTTAAGAACTGTAAAGATGATTTAAGCTGTGAAAGTTGCAAATTTAGCCAGGGATATGGACTTAAAGATAGAAAAGGTGTAAACTTCTGTATGGAAAGAAAAAATAAAGTTACAAGGATTTATAATAGCCTTCCCCTAATGGTGCTAGATAGTCTTCATAAAATATATGATGCAGGTATTAGCTTTATTAGAATTGATTTTACCTTTGAAGAGGAAATAGAGGAAATTCAAGATATATATTACTCCTTTGCTAAAGGACTTGTTTCAAAGGAGGAAGTAGATTTAGTATTAGATAAGTATAGAGAAAAAGGCATTACAAAGGGCCATTATTACAGAGGAATTATTTAACTGAGGTGAAAATATGAATGAAAAGACCCTGAAAGTATTGGAATACTATAAAATAATAGATTTAGTTGCAGAAAAGGCAGAATCTGAACTGGGAAAGGAAATGGTAAAAAGTATAAGACCTAAAACAGAACTTGAGGAGGTTGATTACCTCCAAAGAGAAACAGAGGAAGCTTTAAAGCTATTAATAAAAAAGGGAAGGCCACCCCTATTTGGTATTGAGGATATATCCCATGAGCTAAAAATAGCTGAAATAGGTGGCGTTTTAACTCCAGGAGGACTTTTAAAGGTGGCTGATTCCCTTAGGGTAGCAAGAGCTTTAAAAGGCTATTTAAAGGAAGCAAAAGATGAAGGAATTACAGACTATCCTATTTTACAGGAGCTAATAGGATCTTTAAGGGTATTCAAAGATATTGAAGACGAAATAAACAATGCCATAATAAGTGAAGAAGAAATATCTGATAATGCTAGCCCAACCTTAAAAAGCATAAGAAGACAAATAATTAATAAAAATGAATCTATAAGAAACAAACTAAATTCCATTATATCCTCTCCAAGTTATTCAAGGTATCTTCAGGATAGTATCATTACTATGAGGGAAGGTAGATATGTAGTTCCTATTAAAGCAGAAAACAAAAGGCATGTTCAAGGTATAGTTCATGATCAATCTTCCAGTGGTGCTACCCTCTTTATAGAACCAATGGCAGTAGTGGAGCTAAACAATGAATTAAGGGAATTGGAAATAAAAGAAAGGGAAGAGATAGAAAGAATTTTAAGGGAATTAACCTACCTGGTATCAGACAAGGTAGAACATATTAGCAATAATTTAAAAATATTGCAAAAAATTGATTATATATTTGCTAAAGGGAAATATGCCCTTGAAATAAATGGTACAAAGCCAATTTTAAATAAAGAAAGGTATATAAATATTAAAAAAGGTCGTCATCCTTTATTGGATCCAAAGACAGTAGTACCTATAGATGTTTATATTGGTAAGGATTTTAACACTTTAGTTATAACTGGTCCAAATACAGGTGGTAAGACTGTAACATTAAAGACAGTAGGGCTACTTACTATAATGGCACAGGCAGGATTACACATTCCTGCAGAATATAATTCTGAAATAGGAGTATTTGATAAGGTATTTGCAGATATTGGAGATGAACAAAGTATTGAACAATCCCTAAGTACCTTTTCATCCCATATGACAAATATAGTAAGCATATTGGAAGATATTGTTCCAAATAGCTTAGTTCTATTTGACGAGCTGGGAGCAGGCACAGATCCTACTGAAGGTGCAGCCCTGGCCATGTCAATATTGGACCACCTTTTAAAAATGGATATTAGAACCATAGCTACTACCCACTATAGCCAATTAAAGATATATGCTTTAACTACAGAAGGAGTAAAGAATGCTTCTGTGGAATTTGATGTGGAAACCTTAAGTCCTACTTATAGGTTATTAATAGGACTGCCAGGAAAGTCCAATGCTTTTGAAATATCAAAAAGATTAGGGCTTCCAAACTACATTATAGAATATGCAAAAACTTTAGTATCTAAAGAAAATGTAGAATTTGAAGATGTATTGCAGGCTATAGATAAGGATAGGCGAATAATAGAAGAAAGCAGACAGGAAGCTGAAAAATTAAGAATAGAGCTAAATAAACTAAAGGAAGAGCTGGAAGAGGAAAAGGAAAAGACAAGAAGAAGTAGAGAAAAGATTATAACTGAAGCAAAGGAAGAAGCAAGGAGAATCCTAAGAAATGCTAAAAGGGAATCGGATGGTATTATAAAGGAATTAAGGCAGATTTTTAATGAAATAGAAAAGGATAAGCAAAGAAGAATTCAGGAAGCACAGGAAAGCATGAGAAGGAGCCTTGATGAAGTTGAAAGCTCCTTGTCTAGGGATATATTAAATGTTAAAGCCTATGAGGAAATAAAGGACCTTAAGGTAGGAGATACTGTAGAGGTATTGTCCTTACAGCAAAGAGGAACGGTCCTTGAACTTCCAGATGAAGAAGGCAATGTACTTGTACAAGTAGGTATTATGAAGGTTAAGGTGAATAAATCCACCTTAAGGCATGCAAAAGAAATAGAAGAAGAAAGGGTAAAATCTAAAACTAAAAGAATGATAATAAATAAATCTTCCCAAGTAAAAAATGAAATAGACCTAAGAGGGAAGACTTTAGATGAAGCCTTATTAGAGCTGGATAAATATATAGATGATGTATATTTGGCAGGCCTGAAGCAAGCCTATATAATCCATGGAAAGGGTACTGGAGTATTAAGGGAAGGTATAAAATCCTATTTAAAGGGACATAAACATATAAAAAGCTATAGAATTGGAAAATACAATGAAGGCGGGACTGGAGTTACAGTTATCGAATTAAAATAACACCTTGAATTATTAGCAAATATAATATATTATTAGGAATTGAGAAATATGGAAATTCGAAGAAGGAGAGAGTAGGATATATAATTTGTTTTAAGCGAGCTGGGTTTGGTGCAAGCCAGTACAAATGTATATCTGAAGAGAGCTCCTGAGGATATATCCGAAATTAAGTAGGATACTACGCTAGCTGCGTTAAAGCTTTGAGTGGGCTTTTAGGCCAATAAGAGTGGTACCACGGGATAGCTCTCGTCTCTTAATGGGATGAGGGCTTTTTAATATTTAAAGGAGGTAGGGATATGATTGATTTCAAGAAGGAAGTAGTAAATGCCATATATAATATAGAAAACAGCTTAGATAAAGAGGAAATTGAAAGACTAATAGAAATTCCCCCAAGTTATGATATGGGAGATTATGCTTTTCCTTGCTTTAGATTAGCTAAGACCTTTAGAAAGGCACCAAATTTAATAGCAGAAGAGTTAAAAGAAAAAATTGGTACCAGTGAATTCTTTGAAAAAATTGAAAATGTAGGACCTTATTTAAACTTTTTCATTAATAAGGAAAAGTTAATAGAAACAACGCTGGAGGAGATACTAGCAAAGAAAGATGAATATGGCTCCAGTGATATAGGCAAGGGCAGAAATATAATAGTAGAGTTTTCATCACCAAATATAGCAAAACCTTTCCATATTGGCCATATTAGAAGTACTGTAATTGGCAATTCTCTGTATAAGATTTGTAAATTTTTAGGATTTAATGCTATTGCTATAAATCATTTAGGAGATTATGGTACTCAATTTGGTATGCTTATTGCAGCTTATAAAAAGTGGGGAGATAGGGAAGTTATTGAAAACGACCCAATAAATGAATTACTTAAGCTATACGTAAAATTCAACACTGAAGCAGAGAAGGATGAGTCATTAAAAGACGAGGCAAGATACTGGTTTAGAGAATTGGAAAATGGCAATGAGGATGCTGTAGAACTATGGCAGTGGATTAGGGATGTAAGCTTGAAGGAATTTAACAGGGTATATGATTTATTAAACATTACTTTTGATTCCTATGCAGGAGAAAGTTTCTACTCCGACAAGATGGGTAGAGTAATAGAAGAATTGGAGGAAAAAGGATTACTCAAAGAATCTGAAGGGGCTAAAATTGTAGACTTAGAGGAATATGATATGCCACCAGCCTTAATTCAGAAAAAAGACGGTTCTACCCTTTATATAACCAGGGACATAGCAGCAGCTATATATAGAAAAGAGCATTATGATTTTTATAAAAATATATATGTAGTAGCATCACAACAAAATCTGCACTTTAAACAATGGTTTAAAGTTGTTGAACTGATGGGCTATGAGTGGGCAAAGGATTGTATCCATGTACCTTTTGGAATGGTAAGCCTTGAAGATGGAACCTTATCTACAAGAAAGGGTAGGGTGGTATATTTAGAAGATGTATTGAAAAAGGCAATAGATGGGGCTAGTAGGATAATAGAAGATAAGAATCCAAATCTTGATAATAAGGAGGAAGTAGCAAAACAGGTAGGAATAGGAGCAGTAGTATTTCAGGAGCTATTTAACTCAAGGATTAAGGACTATGTATTCACTTGGGATAGAACCTTAAGCTTTGAAGGAGAAACAGGTCCATATGTACAATATACCCATGCTAGGGCAAATAGTTTGCTTGAAAAAGGTAATTTCAATGTAGATGATAATGTAGACTATACTTTATTGAAAGAAGAGGATGAAATAGATCTTGTAAGACTTCTATACAATTTTCCAAATATAGTATATGATGCCTTTGATAAGCTAGAACCATCCTTTATTACAAGACATATAGTAGAAATAGCAAAGGCATTTAACAAGTTTTATAATAGCTGCCCTATTCTATCATCAGAAGAAGGACTAAAAAAAGCAAGACTTAATTTAGTATATGCAACTAAAATAGTAATCAAGACAGGCCTTGGACTTCTTGGAATAGAGGCACCAGATAAGATGTAAAAAACCTTCCTTTTGGGAAGGTTTTATCTATTTTAAAGGAAAATATGTACTTTTTTATAATGCCTTCTGGCTGGTAACAGATTTATTTAAGTAATCAAGGAATTCTTCTTCTGTACTTTCTGCAAGGGTTGACAGTTCTTTTACAATGCTATTTTTTAAATTTATATAATCTTCAATTTTAGTATTATTACCAGTGTATTCTAAAGCTTCAATAATCATCAACATATCTTCCTTAGACATTTCCTGTATAGATATTTTGTCGAATTCTTTCATTAGATAACCCCTTTCATAAAATATTGTCTAAATACTATTCTATACTTTTTTTACAAATACTTCAACAGAACAATTTGAAAATTTGTATAATAGAAGAAGTACTAGAAAGCCTAATAAAATTTTAAGCAACTTATGCTATAATAAGTAAGAAAATAAAGGAGCTGAAAACATGAAAGTATTATTAACCACATTAAATTCAAAATTTATCCACTCTTCATTATCTATAAGATATTTAAAATCTTATTGTAAGGATTTATTGGATATTAACCTTACAGAGTTTACAATAAATCAAAATATGGATTATATTATAGGAGAAATTTACAAGGAAAAAGCAGATATTGTTGGCTTTTCAACTTATATATGGAACAGAGATGAGACCTTAAAGGTCTGTGAAGCACTAAAAATTGTAGCACCCCATATTAAAATCTTATTAGGGGGACCAGAGGTATCCTTTGATAGCCAAGACTTAATGGAAAAATATCCATTTATAGATTTTATAATAGCTGGAGAAGGAGAAATACCATTTAGGGAATTCTTAAAAACTACAATAGAAGATGGGGATTATTCTAAGGTTAATGGACTTATATATAGGGAAGGTGGAAATATATATAAAAACCCACCGGGAAAAATGGTTAAAAATCTAGATGAAATACCTTCGCCATATATGGAGGATGACGATACGCTTAAAAACAAAATTGTGTACTATGAAAGTTCCAGAGGATGTCCTTTTAATTGTCGATTTTGTCTATCATCTACAATTAAAGGGGTTAGATATTTTAGCCTGGATAGGGTAAAGGAGGACTTGGAAAAGCTTATAAACAGAAAGGTAATGCAGGTTAAGTTTGTAGATAGGACCTTTAATGCTAACAAGAAATTTGCCATGGAAATAATGAAATTTATAATGGATAAGGATCCTGAGAATATCAATTTTCACTTTGAAGTAACAGCCCATTTGGTGGATGATGAAATGTTAGAATTTATAAAGCAGGCAAAACCAGGCCTGTTTCAGTTTGAAATAGGGGTCCAATCCACAAATCAAAAGACTTTAGAGGCTGTAGGTAGAACTACTGACTTTGAAAGGCTAAGGCAGGTTTCTAAAAAAATTAAGTCTTTTGGAAATATACATCAGCATCTAGATTTAATAGCAGGGCTTCCTTATGAAGGATATGAAAGCTTCAAAAAATCCTTTAATGATGTATATGAAATAGGTCCTGAAAAGATCCAGTTAGGTTTCCTAAAACTTTTGAAGGGTTCGGCACTACGAAAAGATAAGGATAAGTATGGATTTAAGTTTTTAGATATTCCACCTTATGAAGTATTAGAAACTAATTATATTAACTATGGAGAAATGCTTAAGTTAAAAGGAATAGAGGATTTAGTAGAAAAGTATTATAATGAAGGTTATTTTAAAAGAACCATAGAATACCTTATAGAAAATGAATATACTTCTGCTTTTGATTTTTTTGAAGTGTTTTTAGAATTTTGGGAAGAAAAAGGGTATCATAAAATAAACCATGGTAGATTAAGGCTTTATGAAATTTTATGGGAATTTATAGAGGACAAAAAGTTTGACAATGAGGGTATAATAGGGGAATTGATGAAGTATGATTTTATATTTAATAACCCAAGCCCCAATATTCCTAAATTCATTAATAGGATAGATGTTGAGTTTATACAAAACAATAAACATGAAATATTAAAGGATGAAAGATTGTTAAATGAAATCCTACCCCATTTAAAGGATATGACAACTAAAAAAATAATTAGAAGGGTTCATATAGAGACTTTTAAAATAAATGTACTAAAACTTGTTAAAAATAACTATAATCTAAAAGAGGAATTAATAAGGCCTACCTATTTATTATTTGAATATACCTCAAACTCTCAACAAAGATGCAGGACCTATGATATAACAAAATATATAAAGGAGTGAAATTAATTGAATATATTTAAAGACATGATTTATGTACAGAAAAACACCTTTAAAAAAAGTATATTATCATTTAAGAGATCTTGGCCTATAATTTTTACAGCTGTTATATATATGTTTATAAATGTACTTGCTATTAATTTAATTAACTTATTGCTAAGAGGAGTATTGTCCATAATTGCAGGATTCATTTTTGCCATTATATCAAGTAGTTTAATATCCAATTATTTGTACCTTTTATACAATGCTATTACCTATAATAGAATTACTTTTCAAAATTTTAAGGATGGTTTTACCCAGTATCTATGGAAGGTATATGGCATATTTTTCATAGCTTGGATAGGCAGCTATGCTTTATCTATTTTATTAGATTTAACAGGTTCTGCTGGTGTTATGCTATACAGCTTAATAAGATTGCTGGTTCTGGTGTTTTTAAATCCATTACCAGAAACCATATATCAGAAATACTATTCATCTGTAGATAGCATAAAATATGCCTTTGATTTTATAAAGGAAAATTGGCTAAACTGGTTTGTGCCTAATATTATATTATTTGGTATTATATATTTAGTAACAGGAAGACTGGTAGAAGATATGTTTACAACTTATTTAGTTTTGGATTTTAGATTAGATATGTTAGGCATTATAATGTTTTTATTAGGCCAATCTATATTTTCGTTTACAATGATATATAGAGGACATTTATTTAGTTTATTATCTACCAGTACAAGAAGGAAGAGAATGTATATGAATAGATTATACGAGGATTAGGTGATTAATATGAATATAGTTAAAGATTATTTTTTAAAAATGGTGGACAATATTTCTTTTATAGAATTGAAAGATGAAAAAATTTTAAAAATAAAGGATTATACATTGACTAGCTATATACCTTTGCCTATAGTTACAGATACATTAATAAATGGAATAAAGGATGGAAGGTTTAAAGAGGAATTGAATCTAGTTCATATTATAGAAGGTATGATATATATGCTTGGGATAGATTTAGATTTTAAATATAATGAAGAGTACAAAAAGATTCTTTATAAGTTTAACTCTAATATAGAAGATTTTATATTATATACTGGACTTAAATTAGATGAAAGTGGAGAAGACGATAAAAGTGCAATATTTTTCAGAGCTCTCACTAATATAAATAATGAAAATATAAGTGGATTATTTAATTATGCAGTATCATTAGAGAAAATAGCTAAAAAATTTATTGAGTCAAAAGAAGAAAAGAAAGGCAAAGAATTCTTATTAGAATCTACAAATATATTGGAAAATATATTGGACCTGGACCCTAACTTTTCCCTTGCATATTATAAACTAGGATATCACTATAAATATTATGGACAATTTCAAAAGGCAAGACTTATGTGGGAAAAATATATAAATTTGGATGAAGATAAAATGAGACTTCAGGAGATAAGAGAGGAACTTACTGTAATCGAAGATGACGCTGAATATGAAGAAGGCTTAAATTGCTTATCTAGAGGTAATTATAATGGAGCATTGGATAAATTTTTATCTTTGTTACAAAAATATAGTGATAATTGGAATCTTTATTACATGACAGGTATTGCTTATAAGGGGTTAGGAGTTTATGAAGACGCAATTGAAAATTTAATAGAGGCAATAAATTTAGGTGGAGATAATTCTGACATATATAATGAATTAGGCATATCTTTATTTGCCATAGGCAATGAAAAAGAAGCAATAGATATATTAACCAAAGGATTTGAATTAGATAATAAAAATTATAAATTAATCTTTAATAGAGGCTTAATATATTACCAATTAGGGTTAAAGGAAAAGGCTTTAAAAGATATAAAAATGGCCTATGAACTTAATCCCCAGGATGTATCTGTTAGGAAAACATATGAACAATTAGGTAAGTAGTTACAGAGCATTTAAATAAAAATTTATAGTGGTGGATAAATATAATAGTTAAAAAATGATTGTTATTTAAAATGAAAAAATTAAAAAAATGACGATAAATTAATTATAATTAATGTAAATGCAAATAATAAAAGATTTTGGCCTCATATGGCAATTGAACAGAAACAATAAATATGCTAAAGTATGAAAGCCGCTGTGAGGCAATGAATTTAAAAAAACAAATAAAAAGACT